>Ga0208692_1000124_pt1 | contig 76497 bp, 74 predicted proteins | sample June2015DPH_20_1_3_FD_184721 | JGI IMG/M metagenome (GOLD analysis project Ga0208692, IMG submission 184721) | Peatland microbial communities from SPRUCE experiment site at the Marcell Experimental Forest, Minnesota, USA - June2015DPH_20_100... | ecosystem: Environmental > Terrestrial > Soil >... | reverse complement strand
TGCCTCCTTCTGAGGAGACGTACTCCCAGCCGGCGTTTTTGAGTGATTGGAAGTAGGGGCCAAAGGTGGTGATCGGTGTGCTCTGAAGCGCTCCCGCCTGCCAGATGACTTGTTCGACGTCAATAATTGGCGTCATGCCGAGCGATTTAATCTTGTTGAGTTCCGTCTGGTACGTTCCGGCGTCAGGAACGACCAGGTGCACGGCGGTGAATCCGTGGGCTTTAAAATAGTCAAGTGAGCCGTCATCGACCATTGAGGGGGGACAGCCAATGTGATACTCTATGGGGTGGGTCGTGACCCCTACTGATGACTGCGTCGTGCTCTTGACCGCCAGGGAGGGGCTAGGCGTAACCGCTGCACTGGCCGTCACCGCCATGAGAGAGATCAAAGTGACAGCTAGAAGGAAGAGAGTCACGAGTTTTTTGCCGCGCGCGCTCCAGCGTTGCGTGCGGACGCGCGTTTTGTGAAGAGGCGACACAATGTTCCCCGGCTGTTCGTTCGAAAAAGCTGCAGCCTAAACGGCGAAAAGTGAAATTACAGCTTCTAGACAGGCTACTGAGTTTTTTTGCGATGTTACTTAGTCTTTGTTATTTACCTCTGAGTTAGAGAACTCTGCAGTGCGAACAGCGGCCTCAGATTGCATCGATTTCGCTGCACAATGGGCGGAGTGGGGAGAGCGCCCACCCCCTGCCGCTAGTCAGTTTGTATAGTTAGAGCTCTAGCGTGCTCTCGCTGCTCGCCACCCGCTCTATCAATGAGTTCTCAGGCTCCCGCCACGCAGCACTGCTCTTCTTTAGGGTTGTCTAAAAGTAGACAACTCTCGGTAGTTGGCGATGGCGAAGCCTTCAAGTGGCCTCTATCGAACACCTAGCGGACCATATTTCAAATATAAACAATGGTTTCATTTGTTGGTGCCGACGACGAGAGCACCCTGAGCATAACCCCTAAGCACAGAAGATGTGGTACGCACTGATTCTCGTAACAAGCTCACAGATGGAAAGCTCAAATTCAAAGGAGCGTTTCCTGATGTCGAATTTGCGGACGAATGATAAAAAAAGAGAGCGGCGTGCTAGACTGCCCAGAAGTTCAACTGTCCGGTAAAAGAGCTCAATACCTGTTTGAGACGGTTATTAGTTGAGCTACGCTGAGGCTCCGCAGCTAATGCACGTTGATCATGACATCGCTCGTTGCCCCCCTATACCTCGACTAGTAGTGTACTACCCAGAGCAGGAGCGTGGTGACGCGTTACATACCGCCGAGAGAGGTCCAGCCCCCCCATCCGCCGTTGGAATACTCCATCTGCCAGAGGCCGCCGTCGGTGCCGCGCACAAAGACGTCGATCTTACCGGAGGCCGGTGAGGCCGCCGCGGGTGACGAGGTGAGGATCCCGCCGAGGGATTCCCAGCCGGACCACGCGCCGTTATACCCTTGATGCCACAGGCCGTGGTCCGTGCCTACGACAAAGACGTCGAGACGGCCTGAGCCCCATGAGCTGGCTGCTGGTCCGGTGCCGGAGTACATGATCCCGCCGAGAGAGGTCCAGGAATGCCATCCGCCGTTGCTATACTCCATCTGCCAGAGACCGCCGTCGGTGCCGCGCACAAAGACGTCGATCTTACCGGAGGCCGGTGAGGCCGCCGCAGGATCTGACGTCAAGATACCGCCGAGGGACGTCCACGCTGACCAGGTCTGGCCATTCCAGTGTTTCCAATAGAGGGCGCTGTCGGTGCCGCGCACAAAGAGATCGAGGCTGTTTGCACCCTGCGCGCACACGGCAGGCGCTGAGGCGACGCCGACCGGAGCGGCGGTCGTTGCAAACGCCTTTATGTTATTGCTGACGACGTAGGCGTTACCGTCATAGTTGTACCAGTCTGACCACGAAGACCCGTCTCTGCTGTAGTAACTCTGGCCGGGACTATTGATCACGTTGCTGCTGTACCCCTGTATATACTCCTGCGTGGGGAGCGGTTTGGGGTACCCCGGAGTGGTGAACTCGATCACGACGGCGAACTTGTGACCGGACGTGAGCGGGACCGTCGTGCCCAGAGGAATGGTGTAGTATCCAGCATACGTTTCGCTCCCCGATTGTGTCGCTACCAACTTGCCATCTGTCGGAGTATTGGTCGGGTCGGTGTAGATCTGTATCGTGTACTGCATATTTGGAGCCACGGCGTAGAGGCCCACCGCTTTTAGATTCCCTGTTTGAGCGGTGAATACATTCGCGCCCCACAGCGTCGAGCTGCCGCCCGAGCCCCAACTGCCAACCCACCCAAGAGGGTCGTACTGATAGTTGGCGGCGTAGTTGGTCACTGGCTCAGCGGTAACAACCGCGTTTTCAGTGGAGCCCATGTTCTTATCATAATAAGAAACGTAGAAGTACCCTGATTGGCCCCACGACGTACCCCAGCTGTTCTTGCAGATCCACGCGCCGTTCCCAGGAGGCGCTGTAGAGAAGCTCGTCGCGGGGAAGTTGTCATCCCAGCCGACGATTGTCACCGCGTGATTCCCGCCCTGCGTTGCGTGGTCATAGTACGCCGCAGTCGACGGGTTCCAATAAGTGGTCTGCGCTCGCATATCCCCCAGCCAGTCGAAGGCGGAATATACGCCGCCATACGTCATTAAGGCGCTCTTTATGGCGTTGTTATCCATTGGTGACTGCTTGAGCGGCAGGAAATACACGTTTTGCACGTGTTCTTGAATGGAACAGGATGTGGTGTCAGAGCACGAGGCCGTGTACGGGTCGCAGGCCGTGGCCACCGGCCCGCTTTGCATCGTGCCGCCCCACCGGGCGAGGTATGCCGTCGACATCACCATATCTCCTCCGTTGCAGCACGGCGTATCAAATCCGTGCGCGTTATTCAAATTGTTCTCTGAGAAGCTCGAGAGCTGTGCCGGCAGCAGATACGATTCAAGCGAGCCGTACGTGGCAAATGTCCAGCAGCTGCCGCACGAGCCTTGATCCTCCACCGGGCTTACCTTACCCAAGGCGCGAAGATCATACGATGTGGGAAACGCGGACGCTCCAGCAAGCGCAACGGTCTGCTGCTTAAGGGGGGAGAGATCTACAACAGGTGGGATCTCGCCGAGACCGTGGGGGAGAACCGCTTGCTGCGCTACATTTCCCGTCGCCACGTTTTTTTGATACTGCGTCCAAGCGGGGTTGATCGGTGCCCTGCTTAACGAGCTGGCTGACGCTGTAGTGGTAAGCGCCGCCTGAGCTGATACGACGCCGGCATTACCTTGTTCCGCGCTTACCGCGACCGCTCCTAACGAACCGATAAAGAGAAGCACGAGAGTAAGCGCGATTAGCTTGGTGCGTAACCGCATGGATATCGCCTCTGAGAAGAGACATGGCAAAGAGGGCGCTTAATAGTTAAAGGTTGCGCTAGTGTGACGCAGTGTGCGATAACGATGAAGAAGTGCTGCGGTTGTGCTCATTTGCTTCGCAAAAAGAAAACGTACAATTATTCGCCCTAAAACGAGCGCACTGAGGTGAAAAATGCGGCGCGTGGGAATGCCATATCGAAATAACTATATCTGAGAATGAATAAAAAGCGCCTTCGCGCGCATCTGCGTGCAGGGCAACGGGGTAGTGCCACGTCACCACGAAACACATACACTTGTTGTCCTCCCCCTCATTACATACTTTGCGTCCCTTTGCTTTTTCGTTGAGTGCAATCGCGCTCTCCTGCTGCTCTCGTGCTTTTCAAAAGCCGTTTTGTCTGCAATTTGGCGACTTACAGCAGGCTCCGACGGCACGTGTAGCTACAGCGACAATGTCCACGGTGTTTTCGTATGCGTTTTCGAGCCCACGGGCTTGTGAAACGTTCAGCGCCCCGCACATGACCGTTTCAACAGCATCGCTTCCCAACAAACTTGACGCTTAGACTTCTCGGCAGACAACGCAGAGCGATGAGAGATCGCACCATAATTTCAGTACGAGTAGTCCTTCAGCTTATTGCTCTATGGCTTTTCTCGTTCAGTGTGACCGCTGCGGGCGGTTGCAAAGCTGCTGAGCTCTGCAGATAACAAAGCGTCTATCGGCCCCGGCCCGTTTCTGAAAACCGCTCTTTCACTGCCGATCGCAAATCACTCAGGATCTCGCTACTCTTCTTGCTAAAAGAGGACGATTGCTCATTTTGAGCCACACGCGCCTCAGTTTCGAGTCTGGCTCGGGCTACGTCGTTATCGCCTTTGAACAGTTTGTGGTACCCCTCCACAGCACGCTCCCACGAATATGCCGCTGTCCGCTCGTACGCATTCCAGCGAAGCCGCGAGGCGCCTTCCGGGTTTTGCTCGGTTGACGCGACCAAATTGCTCACGTCAGCACTCGTCGAGAAGAAATGTGCGGAGCGATCGCACACTTCCCTATTAAAGGAATTATCGTGTGCTATGATGAGATTCTTTGATATCATCGCCTCTAAGAGGCTCGGATTGGTACCGCCGACGGAATGCCCGTGGATGTACGCCAGGCAGTGTTGCCGCAACATCCAGAGGGTTTCCGAATCGTAGATCGCTCCCAAAAAGGGTATGGCGGCCGAGCTGCCGCTTGATGCCTGCTCGCGGACCCGATTCCTGTATCTATAACTGGTGAAATCGCCAACGACGACTAACGGGTATTTCGGGTTCGCTTCAACGAATCCTTTGACGATCAGGTCGACGTTGTTCTCAGGCTCGAGACGCGATACGAGCAACCAGTACTTCCCGGGTTTTATCGCTCCCGCTCCTTGCTTCTCAGAGATGTAGTGACCCAGTTTGGCCGCGTCCCACGGTTGCGGTTGTTGGTGTTCAACCCCGTACGGAATGTAGGAGATCTTGAAGTGATGTTTTGCACCAATGAATCGCTTCAACTCTTCATTGTCGACCACGATCTTAGTCGCGAGGTTGAGTGAAACGGCGAAGTACAGAATGATGATACTGCGCTCCACCACGTTGTATTTGGCGCGCTTCCATTCCAACCCATCGGTGTTGACAACGACATCCCTCCCGAGCACTCTCGGAACAAGCAGAGCAGCTCCGCCGTAGATGCCGAGCACGTAAACCACATCACAAACCAACGCATACTTAAGAACGAAGAAAAAATCATAAACAAGCTCGAACGCTTTTCGCAAGACGTAGTTGGCGGGAGGTTTAAGCGCGAAGTAATCAAGGGTAGCCCCTTTGTAGTCAACGATAGGCTTTCCACGAGCCGGTTTCTCGCAGCTGCAACGAACGCCGTACCCTTTCTGCACGAGGCGCGGCACGAGATCTGCGAGCATACGCTCAAATCCGCCGTAATTGTTGATGCCTCGCGCACCAACGATTCCGACGGTCCTGCCCCGCACGCTAATCACCGCGTCTCATAAGTATTTTTTCGCGATTCAACCCTTTGATGTTCGTTGTCCTCGTATCTTCACGCGACGCTCGCTCATCCGCCAGCCTGATTCTACGCGATGAGATGCTTTTTAATAGCCACGGTTAAAGCCTTGTGACACTTGAGTGTAACACACGTTTACTCGTGCACGTCTCCCGTTCTCCGATGCCGAAAAAAAAGGGGTGCTTCAGGGAGTCTGTGGCCTTTCGTGACCGCAATGCTTGTTGCTGCGCACGCTTTTTGAGAGTCGACCCCACAATAATGCTTAGATATTATTAAATTGATTTAACAATTTTACTCAATGATATGGCATGCCGATCCGCTACCTAGACACGTCTAGACAGGCGAATCTCGTCTGAGCCAGATCCAGCATCACCGCGCGACCCTCGCGACGACTCGACTCGCGCCGTTTTACGCAGGCAACAGAGCCGCCGACAACCAGCACCAATGATGGCGGTGCCTTGCTTAATCACCATGGCGTGACCGTTTTCGTCCGTTGTCACTTTCTTCGGATCCAAGCAGCAGCGTGGTATCGCCCCCGGGCCACAGCATAGTCTTGTCAATCGACGTTCTCGCGGACTTCGCCCCCTTGAGCTCCCCCTCACTGCGGATGTTGGGCTCAGCAAACTCTCTGGCAAGCTCGGCGCGTGTCTTCAGCTCCAGCTCCATGAGCTTCGCCGTCGGGACATCGGAAAAGTCACGTTTTTCCAGCTCCGCCGTGATGTGCTCGAGCCTCAATACAACAACAAAAATCTTATAAGTGTAGTGCTTTTCACATTAGTTAATCTGTATCTGTTGCTTGAGTTACCGCAATGAGGTCCCGTGTCATCTTCTGTAAACGAAAAAAAGACCAAAGGATCGTTTAAATCGTTCAAATTGTACGTGGCCGTCCGGACGGGGCGCGCAATAAAGCGCATTGTTGGAAAGAACACCACATTACCAATCGTGGCAGGTCGTTTGAAGGGAAAAAAATGGATTGTCGGGGGTGGTATAACTCAGGTATTGGGAAGGTGGCAAGAAAAGTACACGGACAAATTCGCCGAGTCGATATATCCATCAAGCGTAGTGTACGACGTAGGTGCTAACGCGGGCTGGTACACGCTTCTGGCTTCGGAGTTGGCAGATCCGCGGGGCAAAGTCGTCGCCTTTGAACCATTACCTGCAGCGCTACGCATCCTAAAAGGGAATGTTAAGATTAACCATTGCACCAACGTTCAGATTGTAGAGGCGGCCGTTTCAGACAGCGAAGGCACGGCTACGTTCTTTTCCGTGGCAGATAGTACATTAGGCTCCCTTTCGTCCCTCTACGGCCCCGCCCCCAATACCACGACGGTGAAGACCGTCAAGATTGACTCGCTTGTAAAAAAGGAGATAATCCCCGCCCCTGATGTTGTCAAGATGGATATAGAGAGAGGCGAGCTCGCAGCCCTCAAAGGAGCTGCGTCAACGCTTGTAGAGCCTGCTCCGATGATTTTTTTGGCGACACACGGCTTCGATATGTATGTCGATTGTTGCCGCCTGTTAACCTCTCTCGGCTACGCGGTGGAACGGGTCCACGGCTCAGATTATGTGGTTGCCCACAAGTGACGCACGATTTGCGTAGTGACGCGGCGAAAAAGAAGGAAAACCACGCATCCGAATTGGTAAAACGAGTTTTGATACTTAGCTGTGCTACGGGTTTCTGCGCCTAACGGAACTCAAGGGGCCCGTTTTAAGTACCCTTTTAAACATCTTACTTGAATCAGACTATGGTGCTGAGGCAGTCCGATATTTTCTGACTTAATCTAAAATTTCATTTTGCGTACTCCGCAACGCAGATGTCACTCCAGCCGCTGGCGGAACAGTCGTTACCCCCAAGAAGATGATGGTGGGATTTTCTCGCGTCGCTGCTCTTTTAGCTTTGATCAGTTCCCCGCTGGCATATCCGCAAAAGCAAATGTCCTGCTTCGCTACTTTTTCAGTTACATATTCTCATTGAGTGATGGCATCTTTTTATTAAGGCTTAGTATTCCTTCCATACCTCATCGTAGCACCTTTTCAAGGAGTGATGCTTGAAGCCCGGTACGCCGCATTTCAGCAGAGCGATTCGAGCTAGCGATGCACAACCGGCGGTGCCAAACGACAGGCGTATAGGTAATCACCCTTGGCTATATGAACGGCGCACTTGGATCCGAATCTCCGTCTGCAGGCCGCTTCTCTACCCGATCGTTCAATCGTTGAATCGCTTGTACAGGTAGTTCGCAATCAACTGGAAGAGCAGGATGAAGACGATGAGCATCGCGACGTCAACAATCGGGTGGAACATCATTTTACCGTTATATCCACCCTGGATGAGATCGTTCGCGTACGTGAGCGGCGAAATATAGGCGATCATCTGCCCTACAGAGGGCAGTGTCGCGATCGGGATGAAGACACCTGATATGAATATGAGGGGGAACCTCACGACGTTCACCATCGAGATGATATCGCCGGGGTTCTCCGTCGGATATGCCGCGAAAAGGGTTCCCAGCGTTGCAAAGCACAGTGAACTGAAAAGGATCCCCAGCACAATGAGGGGTATATTCGTGATGGGCGTCATCAGGATGACCAGCGCGGCGACAAACACCACAACCGCAATAAGAAGGCTATAGATAAGACCGCTGAGGCTCTCGCCCAACACCAGCGCGTTTAAGGAGATAGGGGCGGCGAGCAGCCGGTCAAAGGTCGCCATTCTCCGTTCGATCGGGACGGATACCGGTTCTATCGATGAGGCGGAAAAGAGCGTCGTGATCCCGATGAGTCCTGGGACCAGCGCAACGGGCGTCGCGAGCTTCCCTGCCGTAAACGCGAGGAACATAAAAAGGGGAAAGAGCACCCCGCCGACGATGACGCCTGGCCTGAGGTAATAGATGAGGACGTCTTTTTTCGCAATCGCCCACGCGGCGACAAGCTCGCGGGAAAGGCGGTCCTCGATCCCCGAAAGGCTAATCGATGGCACCAACCCCGCCTCCTCGCTGCAGCCCGGTTAGCTTGACAAAGACGTCTTCAAGGCTCGGACCGAGCGTCGTCATGCTTATCACCCGTGTGTGGTGCGTCTGCGCGTACGCCATCACGCCGCCAATGACCTCTGTGGGGTCCTCTGTGAAGAGCTTGAACTTGTCACCTTCCTTGCGGGCGTTGTTCACCATCGGAAGCCTGCGCAGCTCGTCAAGCCGCTCAGGCGACGTGCCGTCCAAAAAGGCGACCTCGACAGACTGGACGCTCTGAATCGTCTTTTTCAGCCGTTCGGGCGCGTCGATGGCGGCGATGTGCCCCTTGTCGATGATGGCCACCCGGTCGCAGAGGATGTTCGCCTCCTCGATGTTATGGGTCGTTAGGAACACAGTGACCCCCTCGCTAATAAGGTCGCTAATCATGTCGCGGATGATGAGGTTGCTCTCCACGTCCAATCCGGAGGTCGGTTCATCAAGGAAGAGCAGACGCGGGCCGTTGACGAGGCCCATGGCGATGGTCAACCGGCGCCTCATTCCCTTGGAATACCCGTGTACCTTGTCACCTCGCCGTTCATACAGCTCAAAACGCTTCAGAATCTCGCTCGCGTTCTTTTCCCGCTCGCTTCTCCCGATACGATAGAGCTGCGCGGCGAGCATCATGTTCTGCCATCCGGTCAGGTCTGTGTACACGTTGGAGATCTCTGATACGATGCCCATCGATTGCCGTGCGGCAACGGTCTCGTGCATGATATCGTGACCAAAGATGGTCGCCTTTCCTGAGGTCGGCGGTGAGATCCCAGTGAGCATGCGGATGGTGGTCGTCTTGCCGGCGCCGTTAGGGCCTAAGAACCCGAAGGTCTCCCCGACCGGCACCGAGAAACTGATGTCGTTGACGGCGGTGAGGTCGCCGAATTGCTTGACCAGGTGAGAGACTTCGATCGCTTCCACGGGTGCTCCACCAGATGTTTTTTTACCAGTATTTAGTTTGTTCGCATCGCGCCGCCGTATCCGGCGCTTGTCCGGTCAACGCCGAACGGTCGCGCCTCGAGGGGTGACCCGTTCCATTCCTGGGCTGTTCTGAACGCTTTAATATCAACGCTTAGATAGCAACGCGCGACCTGTCGGTAAGGGGAAAAACCACTCAGCGCGCATTCCGGCGCTGCCGCGCCCACCCATCAGGTGCAGCGGTCGCTTGCCGTCTTCGACATCGCCTATGACACCGTCTGGTCCTGAGCGACCTTCGCGACTTCATCAGTGAACAGCCGTGGGTGCGTAAAGAATTATCTCGTTTCCGACTCTTTTTCTGGCTCTTCGTCGGCGAACTCTACGAGCTTCAGCAGGATTATTCCCTTTTCCGGCTTTGCCTTCATGATGAAGTACTCGCCGCCGTCCAGTTTGAAAAGTTCCCTGATCTTTTTGGGGATGACGACGTAGTAGGACGTGCCGTCAGGACGCATGTACCCCTTGACGAGCACACGCTTATGTTCTGATTTTTCCTTGTCCATTGACGATCGGGATCTGCTGTAGCAGCGCAGGCCTCGCGCCGTTAGAATAGTTGTTCAAAGGAGGTGAGGGCGCTCACCGCTCGATCGAGCCCTTGAGCAAGCGCAAGGTCTCCAGTTTGTGCTCTACGAGCTTAACTTTAAACTCCTTCTTCATGATCTTCTCATCCAGCTTGCGAAGCACATATTGCTTCTTGGCATCATCGTCCAGCTGTTCCCAGATCATCTTTTTCATCATCCACTTCTGTCCCATGTCGTGATGCATTCCCATCTCACCATAGCGTTTTTCGTGCATTGTTTGTTCGCTCCTTTTTTGTGTTAAGTATGTTAAACAGTTTGAACATCTCCATACTTATACTTATGTTTGACCACGGTTAGCGCTTATACTCTTCGTCGGCGGCCTCTTGATAGTTGACGTGCTCCCCGGCGCATATCCAGGATTTACGGTTGGGTGGCATCTCCCCGAAAAATCCTTGAGCGCTCATCCGGTCGACCGCTCGCGCCTCGGGGGTGACCCATCACGCTCTTAAGCGGGTGCCGCATAAAGCACAGGGATGAAAACACTCGTAGCCTATTACTCGCGAACGGGAAACACGAAAAAAGTCGCCGAAGCGCTTGCTGCAAACCTCAACGCCGATATTGAACCGATCGTGTCTTACTTGAAAGACAAGAGTATGGCCAGTTTGGCGATGCAGGCATTCATGCGGGTCCGCGCAAAAATCGGCCCAACGACCAAAGACACCGCATCCTATGACCTGGTCGTCATCGGCAGCCCTGTGTGGGCGGGGAAGATTTCGAGCCCGATACGAACGTATCTTGCACAAAACAAAAAGAAGTTCACGAGCGTCGCCTTCTTTTGCACGCACGGGAACCCCAGCAGCGAGGCCAGCGCAAAGATGCTCGAAAGCATGGAAAAACTTGCCGGAAAAAAGACGGCGGGTATGCTTGACGTTGCGGCTAACGACGTTGAAAGCGGGGCGTACGCTGAGAAGGTCACTCGCTTTGCGACGGCACTTCTGGAATCACCTTCTTCGCCGTAGTCGGACGCTCGGGCCCTTGTTGTATCGATTGTGTCGGCAGAGCGACACACGCGGCTCGGCCCTCGACTACAACTGGTATTGGGGGACTTGCACGGATGTTTGTGAGTTTGACTCTGATCGATCTTGACGCTCCTGGCGCTGTTCTTCGATCAGCGCTAAATTCTAGAGCACGCCGTATAGTTTCAGCACAATAAGCACCAAAGCGACGGCACCCCACCACTTGAACAGATCGTCAAATAAAGGCTTCACAGCTCTAGATTACCTGTCTAAACAAAAAGGCTTGGGGCGATGCAGTGCTAAAGCCCCCCACCACCAATCATCACTACCACGCGAAGGTGAGCACCCGAAAGGCAATCCCGCCGACGATGAGCGCCAAAACGATCGTGAAGATTGCGATGCCCACCGCCCACCGCGCGTTGAGCTCCCGTGCTATGACGCCAAACGTCGCGATGCACGGAACGTAGAGGGTGACGACGAGGCAGAACACGAATATTTGAACCGGTGTCATCACCGCGCTAAAGATAAACGTTCCCGACGCGATGGCAAGCATTTCAACGGCCATCTCCTTTCGCAGCACGCCGTAGATGAGGCAGATGGCCGTAAAGGCAGGAAGTCCCAGAATGCCGACGGTGATCGGCGCCATCGGCGCCTCGACAAATCGACTCAGGCCAGTCAGTTCCAGCCATCCGAACACGATGCTCCCCACGACGAGCAGAGGCACAGCGATGTAAAGGAACTCCTTCATCCGCAGCCACGTCTTCTTTAAGATCGGGACGAGCGCCGGCCTCCTGATGAGCGGAATTTCGAGCACGAGCCCCGCCGTCCTTCCCGGCACCGTTGATCGCAGGAGCCGCCCTACCGCAATGATGAGCACGAAGGAGATGAGGTAGATGGCAAGCGCGTAGGGGATCCCTGCGTAGGTCGCCGCGACGCCGAGGATTATCGCGGTGCGCGCCGAGCACGGAATGAGCGTGATGAGAGCGGTGGTAATTATCCGTTCCTTTCTCGTGGGTAGGGCCCTCGTCGCCATAATCGCGGGCACGCTGCAGCCGTAGCCAAACAGCAAGGGGATGACAGATCGGCCGTGCAGGCCGATGACGTGCGCTTGCCTGTCGAGCAGCAGCGCCACTCGCGAGAGGTAGCCGACGTCCTCGAGGATCGCCAGGAAAATGAAGAAGATCAGGATATATGGAACGGCGATGGCGAGTGCCGCCGCTAAGGCGAGCAGGGTGGAGTGGACGGCGGACGTGATGAACGGATTGGCAACCTGCGCGTTCACCGCCCCGTAGAGCGGCGGGAAGACGGTTCCCTCGAAGAACGTGGTGATCAGGCGGCTCAGATAGCCGCCGACGAAGAAGATGAGTGCCAGCATGCCGCCGACGAGCGCGAAGAGCAGGGGGTATCCCGTGCGAGGACGCGTCGAAACCTCTCCAAACTTCTCGCCGAGCGTCGGTTTGTGGACCCTCCTGACCAGGACGGCACTCGCGATGAGGTCGGCGGTCGAGTGTTGCCCCCGCGCGATGGTCACAGCGACCTCTTCACCGTGGGCCCGCTCCACATCATCCTTGAACTCTCTGACGCGCGCGAGCGTGCGCTCATCCACGCGCGACTCAAAGTCCTTGTCGCCCCCGAGGAGCCGCACCGCAAAACCCCGTTTTGGGATGCTCGTTTCGGGAAGCAGCGGGATGATCGCTGCCAAGGCGCGTTCGACGTGGTCGTCATAGCTCACCTGACGGTGTGTCCGTTTCGAGGGCTGGTCGGCGTAGTGATAGGCGGTTTCCAGCGCCGCGTGCACCCCTTCTCCCTGGGTAGCGATGGTCGGCACGACCTGCACGCCGAGCTCTCTTTCGAGGTCAGCGACGTCGATGTCAAGGTCAAGCGTCTTTAACAAGTCGACCTGGTTGAGCGCCACGACGACGGGGAGGCCGAGCTCGAGGAGCTGCAACGTCAGATACAGATTTCGTTCGAGGCGCGTCGCGTCGACGATATCAAGGACGGCGTCTATGGGGGTGCTCAAAAGGAAGTCCTTTGACGCCGCTTCGTCTTCGGTAACCGCGGTGATGGAGTAGACCCCGGGCAGATCATACACCATGACGTTATGCTCGTCAAGGTGCGACAGCCCCTGCTGCACCATTACCGTCGTTTGCGGGATGTTGGAGATGATGACGTTGACGCCCGTCATCTGGCTGAACATCGCGCTTTTGCCCGCCGAGGGGTTCCCGATGAGCGCGATCCTTTTGGGTGCGTTCCTTGTTACCGTCGTCTCATGCATGTGCGTGGTGAGCTATCCGCTCCGCTCCTTTTGTGACCAGTGCGCGTTGCACGTGACGGAGGCCTAGCCCGGCGTGGCCGCAGACGGGGCGCCTCTCCGTCTTCGTCTTCTTCTTCCTTCTGTTTCCATCGCTTCCGGGCTCACGAGGAGGGACTCTGCGACGTCCCTGCCGAGCGCGATTTGCGTATCCTTCGTCTCGATGACAAGAGGGCCCTTCGAGCTCGTCCGCTGGACGCGCACGGTAAGCCCGGGGATAAGACCGAGCGAGCACAGCCGACTGATCGTCTCCGGTTCGGCAGATGTCAAAAACCGTATCGTGTACGACCCTTCTTTGACTTCAGAGAGCCTTGAAACATCAGTTTCGTCCTCGCTGTCGCTCTCGGGTATGGCGCTTCCGCCGGGGCACGTCGACGGGTGTCCCAACTGGGCGGACAGGGTATCGATTGCCTTATCTGAAATGACATGCTCGATTTCGCACGCCTGCTTGTGGGACTCGTGCGTGTCGATCCCACAGATGTCCACCAAAAAGCGCTCGAGAAGCCGGTGCTTCCGCTTCACCTTCGTGGCGATCTTGCATCCGGCCTCGGTGAGCATCGCCCCACGGTACGGCGTGTAGTTGATAAGCCCTTTTTCGCTCAGTTTCTTGAGCATTTCCGTGACGCTCGCGTCCCTTACGCCGAGACAGGCAGCCAACTCTCGCGTGGTAGCAACTCGTGCTTTCCCCTCCTGCGTCGTGTAAATGGCCTCGAGATATTCCTCTTCTGAAGAGCTGAGCTCGTATTTCTGTGACATTGTTCTCTACGTTATATTTAGGCTAACCTAATATATAAAATTTAGTCACACCGAAACTGCCCTGCGACGCTGCGCTTGGTCGCCCGTTCTTACGATCGCTCGCTGGTTCGTTCCGAAAGGCCTTGCGCGAACCGTCGTTCAACGCCGTCAGCCGTAGCCCTCGCGAAGGTTGATCCACCGCACTGCGACTATTGGCGCCCACCGGCGTTGTTCATGGCGACTCGCCTAACAACGGGTTCTAGCTAAGCCGTTGGCTGTCCAGATGCAACACCAATTCGTCAACTATATTACGGAAACACGCCATTCCCTCTTAACAGGCCGTTACGCCGCAGGAGACGCACCCGTGTTAAGCAGACTCAAAAGCTACGCTGATCGACTCCTCGCACGACCGGCCAACTTCCTCGCCGGCCGCGGCATCACGCCCAACGTGTTGACCCTCTGCGGCTTGGCGATCGGCATCTTCGCTGGCATCGTTCTTGCCCTGGGATTCTTTTTCGCAGGCGGCGTTCTAATCCTCTTGACGGGCTTGGTTGACATGCTCGACGGGGCGGTGGCACGCAACGGACGCGCCACAACAACCTTCGGTGCTACCTTTGACTCGATATCAGATCGCTACGTTGACTGCATAGTTCTGCTTGGTCTCGGCGTGGCTGGCGTCAACTGGCTCTATGTCGGAGCGGCCTTGATGGGCTCCTTACTCGTAAGCTACGTCCGCGCCAAGGCTGAAGGATTGGGAATCCCGTGCACTGTTGGGATCGCAGAGCGAAGTGAGCGTCTCCTTATCCTCGCCATAGGATTGCTCGTTGGGTTCGTCGAGCCTGCGGTATTGCTCGTCGCCATCCTCGCGCAGTTCACCGCACTCTGGCGAATAGGCCTCCTGCTTCAAAGGGCAGCCAGCTGAACGCGACAGGCACTGTTTTTGCGTAAGCCTAACGCGTTTTTGTTGGATCGCTCGACCGCTCAACTCCGCTCAGGCCGGAAGATTGCAGTCGGTGACCGAATACACCAATAGGAAAGTGCGCGCAACGTGGGATCCGATTTTGTCTGTGTATCAAGAGGCAAGGCCACGAGCGAACGGATAGACGAACTGAGCCACAGACGTGATCCCGTCCACAGAGGATCTTTGCGACCTGCTGACGTGACAATTGGACAAACCGACCCGTTGCCGCCGACTGGAGGCAGCGTGCTTGATCGGTGCTAGGCATTAGAACATCGCGATTTTCTCTCTCAGCGTTTGCTTTTAAGCGCCCGTTATGAGATGAACGGCTGCCCGGCTGCAGAACATATATATCCGAACGACTGACACTTCGGGTGCATGCGGCGAGCGATCATAGCGGTGGCGCTCATCTGTGCGTTCATTGTCCTCGCGGCGTACTACCAGGCAAATGTCACGCAACACCTCGATTACCCGAGCGAAGCCCAGGTAAGTGCGAACTACGCAAAGTACATCGGACAGAATGTCGAGATATCGGGCGTGGTCGCCGCGACGGGCGTTGGGTCGTTTCAGCTCAACGGGGTCCACGGCACCTACACGATCCTCTCAACAACGGCGGTGCAACGAGGAGATGGGGTCGATGTCATCGGTACGCTCCAGCCCGGGCAGCAGGTACGCAGTGTGGCGATGAATGTGTCACCACAGCTGCTGGGCGAGCTCGTCTACGTCCGCTCGTTTGTTGCGTTCGTCGTTCTAGCGGTGCTCTTTTTCATGAGCTGGCGGTTTGATTGGCGGGCGTTCGTTATTAGGCCGCGGGAACCGAGTCGGGATACACACAGAGAGGCGAGGGGCGAGTAGCCGTGGACTGGATGGCACACATCGCGTTTGCCTTTATTCTCTGTGCGCTCCTTGCGCTCAGGTGGCCCGTGTTTGGCGGGCGCAATATCGTACTCGTGATGATTGGTGCGGTGTTGCCGGACATCTTCAAGTTGTACCTGCCGTTGCAGCTGCTCGGCATTTATGCGCAAGATTCTCTTGCGCTCTTCCATATCCCGATCGGCACGCTCCTCGTATGCGGGCTCGGTGCCCTGCTGTTCGAAGGAGGGACGCGCGTGCGCGTGTTCCTGTTGTTCACCTTCGGGATGACCACGCACTACGCGCTCGACGTTCTGTTGATACACGTAAGTGGGGGGCTCAGGTTGCTGTACCCGCTAAGCTGGGAGACGTGGCAGCTCCAGCTGGTGCGGCCGGACAATTGGCTGGAGACGACCATCTTGACGGCGGCCGCAGTCCTCGTGTACGGCGTGTTGAAGGTCCGAAGCGATCGCCGTCGGGCAAGCGGAGCGCACGCAAGATGAAACGAGCAGTGACGTCTAGCTCTCGCTCGCAAACGCGATTGCACCCCCCAAGCAGTGTGAGCGCGGCTGTTTGTGCCAAGACCGAAAAGCGTATACGTGCATGTCCCCCAGAGCGTCCTTCGGGCACCAATGTCGTCACGGCGTCTGTGTCGTGCACGAGGGAAGGATCTGACTGCGCGGGGGTCGCACATTAGATCTGAGTCGTCATTCGCGCATAAGTGGACGTATAAAAGATAAGCAGACGAAAGGGCGTTTTATGGAGTTACGGGGTCAAGGGCTCCCGCTGGCAAAGATAGCTGCTGAAATCGGGGTCAGTAGACCCTCGATCAACTGGGACTTGAAAGAGGAGATCGACAATCTCCAGGCGGTGGAGCTTGGGGCGCTTTACGACGAACTCTACCTCTCGACGCGCAAGCAAGTCAAGTTTTTCTAGCAGGGAGACGCACGACCTATGTTCTTGCGGCGACGCTTCCGTCGGGCCGGTCGGCTACACTATAACTACGACCGTTTATTAAAAGATGCGCCGCAACGACGGCCTGACTGAGCTATCAGTGCAATATTCGCTTCGCTGCTTCTTCGTACGCGGTAATCAGGTCGCCGCGCTCGTAGCGGAAGACGTCCTTATCGACTGACTGGCCGGACTCCTTCAACCATAAGCGACACGTATCGCAGCTAATCTCATCAGCAACGAGGATCTTCCCGTCCCGTGCTTTTCCGAACTCCAACTTGAAATCGGGAAGGAGCAGCCCTCGTTTGTTGAGGTAGTCCTTCAGGATCGCGTTCACGCGCAGTGTGAGCTCGCGCACGGTCGCCAGCTCCTCTTCGGTGGCGAGGCGAAGGGCGCGTATCAGGTCGTCGTTGAGCATCGGATCGCCGTACGCGTCAGACTTGAAATCGATAACGAGCACAGGTGGAATGAGTCGCTGCCCCTCCTTGAAGGGATACTTGCGGACAACGGACCCGGCGGCGATGTTTCGGGCGATTATCTCGAGCGGGATGATTTCAACGGCTTTTACCAGCATTCGTCCATCGCCCGCCAAGGCTTTGTAGTGCGTGGCGACCCCGTGCTGCTCCAACAGCTCGAAGAGCCGCGCGGAAATCTGTGCATTGTACCGTCCTTTGTCTGGCACGGTCGTTTTTCGCTTCCCGTTGAACGCCGTGACGTCATCGCGGAACTCCATAAGGTACTCGTCGCGGTTCTCCGTCCGGTACACGGTTTTTGCTTTCCCAATATGAACGATGTCCATAGCGCTACCTGTCCCCCGTTTCAGCTCTCTTTTTGCGGAACCCATCCTTATCCGCCAGCTCACCGATGAGCGGCGCGAGCGCCTCGCTGTACCATCCGGCGCGCACGTACTGGGGATAAATGGCCAGCCGCTCCGTCAGCGCCACGCCGAGGTCGGCGACATCCGGCCACGCGTGTTCCGGATTGATGTAGTCGACTGTCACCGTCGAGATACCGCCCAGATCAGACGCCCCCGCACTGAGCAGGGGTGCGATTTCGACGAGGTTGGGCGGCACTTGGATCGCGACGTCGTCAGGGAGAAGATGGCGCGCTAGTGCGACGGTGCGCAGCAGTACCTCACTGCTCGGGCTTGCGACGTCCGCCATGCGCGTGCCCGGTTTAGGCGCGAACGGCTGGATGATGACCTCCTGCAAATGCCTGTATCGGCGCTGGAGATCAGCGAGGAGTTTGAGCGACCGGATGCGATCCCCCCACCCCTCCCCGATCCCGACGAGGAGTCCTGTCGTGAAAGGCACGCGCAGCTTGCCGGCGTCTTCGATGGTCCATACCCGAAGTTCTGGCTCTTTACCTACGCAGCCCTGGTGGGCGTTCACCGAGGCCGTTGTCTCGAGCATCAACCCCATACTCGCGTTAACGGGTTTCAACCGCTCGAGCTCGTCAAAGGTAAGGACGCCCGGGTTGCTGTGCGGGAGCAGTCCGACAGCGATCGCCACCTTGCAGAGGTCGTAAAGATAGTCGAGAAAGCTCGCATAACCGAACGCCTCGAGCTTCTCGAGAAAGCCCGGGACCTCGTACGGGCGTTCGCCGAAGGTGAAAAGCGCCTCGGTGCAATCCGCGTTCTTGGCCTGCTGCAGGAGCGTTTCCACCTCGTCCGGCCCCATAAGATGCGCCTCAGCGTCGCCGATGTCCCGGCGAAACCCACAATAGCCACACGCGTTACGACAGATATTGGTCACCGGAACAAAGACGTTGCGGGAGAACGTTACCCGTGCCGGAAGGACAAACGATAACGTCTCTAAAGGGGCAGCGACGATATCTGCGGTGCTCACGTCCTCAAGCGACATAAAAGCGAAGCCGTTTTTAGCCACTACATGACCGCGGTAATATATAAATAACGGGGACGCTTACGCCACCGGTGTGGCGACGATGCGAGCGGTAAAGGCGGTCGTGCCGTTCAAGACGCGCGGAGCGAAGACGCGGCTCGCGCCGTTTCTCTCTCCCGAAGAGCGCATGGCCTTTTCAAAGGCGATGCTCCGAGACGTGTTGCGCAGCTTACAGGGCATCGACGTGACGATCCTCGCGACCGAGGACTTCGACCCGGGGTGCGACTGGGCGCACGTGCAGCTTAACCACCACGACTTGAACACCGCCATCAACGCATACATCAGGCACGAACGCGACCCGGCACTCATCGTGATGTCTGACATTCCGCTGATCCAGGAGTGGCACGTCCGCGAGATGTATTCTGAGGGCATCACGCTCGTCCCCGGACGCGGCGGCGGCACGAACGCCATCTTCATGCGCGATCCTTCCCGCTTTAAGGTCGACTTTTACGAAGTGAGCTTTCTCAAACACGTCGCCATCGCCAGAGAGCGCGGGCTTCCCCTCAAAATTCTCGATTCATTCTACATGAGCACCGACATCGACAAACCTGAGGATCTGGCCGAGGTGCTTGTCCACTGCCCCAGCGACTCGTGCGCGTACTTGCGCTCTTTAGGCGTCCGGCTGAGCTATGGAAAGAGTCGCATCTCCGTCGAACGCGGCTAAAAAACGGGCGTCAGCCACCGGGTATAGTGCGGATCGTTGCCGCGCGCCGCGTTGAAATACGCCTCTTTAAGCTCCTGCGTAATCGTACCGACTGCACCGTCGCCGATGACGATGCCGTCGACGCTCGTTATGGGGGCCACTTCTCCTGCGGTACCGGTAAAGAAGAGTTCGTCCGCGGCGTAGAGTTCTGAGCGGCTGATCCTCCGCTCGCGCACCTCGTATCCGCGATCCGCACAGAGCGTGATGATCGCATCGCGGGTAATCCCCTCGAGAATGTCATCAGAAACCGGCGGCGTAAGGACCGTACCGTTGCGCACGACAAACACGTTTTCGCCGCTCCCTTCCGAGACGAACCCGTCTTTGGTCAGCAGAATCGCCTCATCGTACCCGTCTTGCACCGCCTCGACCTTTGCGAGCACGCTGTTGACGTACGCTCCCGCAAACTTGCCCGCCGGTGGGAGCGCGTTGTCTGAGAGCCGCGCCCACGAACTAACGCACACTTTAAGGCCGGCGTCGATGTCGTCGAAGTACGCGCCCATCGGTTCGACGTAGATCGCGTAGTCGTTTGCCCTGCCGTACGGATAGAGACCGACAGTGCCGGCCCCCCAATAGACGATCGGTCGTATGTACACGTCCTCCTTGAGCGCGTTTTCGCGCACGACGTCGATGATCGCGTCTGCGAACTCCTGCTTGGTGACCGGCAGCGTAAGTCTGAGCACGCGCATGTTGCGATAGAGCCGCGCGACGTGCTCCGTCAGTCGAACGATGAAGCTTTGGCCTTTTCCATCGTTATAGTAGGCCCGTATACCTTCAAAAACAGCAGTACCATAATGGAGGGCGTGCGTGCTTATGTGGACCGTGGCGGCACTCCACGCCACGTACGCCCCATTCATCAGAACTTTGCGACTCATCCAAGACTCCTTTTGTAAGCTCACGATCGCCGGTATTTGGTTTGGTGTGTTCCCCAATGCGCAACTATCCATTTAAACCTTTTTTTCTCGGGCTGCGCTATCAGATGAGTTATATAGCGGCCGCAGCAACTAGTAGTCCACGGGCCTGTAGTATAGTCTGGATAGCACAGCGGCCTCCGGAGCCTCAAACCCGGGTTCAAATCCCGGCAGGCCCGCTTTTCCTCGCCGTGCCAGTATTACCCTCCGCGCGGTTCTACGCACGTGCCGTTACCATCGGAAAGCAAACCGATTGGCTTGCACCACCGTTTTTTCGAACCGTTTCCTACCTGAAACCATCGAGAACGCGACGCGTCACTTCGAGTCGCACGACGTTAAACGGCACGTTACAGAAAGGAAACAGTCGAATTTCGATAATGTCACCCGTGAACGGATCAACAACGAGTGGGAAGTCCGCACAGACCATCGGTCGATCCGCATAGACGCGGCAACGATCATCCTCGCCAAGAAACTCACACGGCTTTGCTTTTTTGAGTGTGTGCGTATAGCGACGGTCTTGGGCGTCGACGAACGGCATGCAATGCTGTGCAACGAACTCCTCGAACGACAGCTTAAAGTGCGTGCTTAAGCGCGCCACGTCAGCAGACGTCAGCCTGACGATATCAAAATAGCAACAGCCGGGAAGCGCACAGTCAGCGCATAAAAGTGCCGACGCAGCGTCTGCACGAAGATTGTTTTTGGACAATCGCTCGGTCGGCAATGCAAAGTGCCATCCCCATTCGCGTTCAGCGATGACTTCGTCAACGGCACGCTGTATGCTTTCGATAGCGCCTGCATCCAGCGCCTGCATCCCCGCGCGCACCTTCGCAGTCAGCGCGCGGCGTAGCTCGTCCTGTCGTCCCGGCTCAAACAGACGGCCGTAGGAATCACTAGAAGCCCAACGAGCATCATGCTCTTTGGCCACGCGACGTGCGTCGCCTCTTCTGTGCCGTTTGGTCACCACTCGTTCATTGCTCCTGCTCTCCTTTGCCGCAGTCACGGTCTCTCACCGCACCCTTATAGAGCTTCCCGCGCCCCGTGTTGGCGAACGCCGCTGCACGCTGAAGCAGCTGCACTTTTGCACAGATGGCCGATGCACGTAGGCGGCGAATACGTGGCAGGCGCAGGAGCGACGTAAATAAAGGCTGGCTTTCAGTCCCTTTTTCACAAGAAACCTATTAATGCTAGGATGCGTTCTTTAGAATGATGTCAGACAAGCTAGACGGTTTGCGGAACTTGCTTGAGCGACTATCAAATGCTCACGGCGTTTCCGGACACGAGGGAAGCTCCCGTGACATACTCACGCACGAGCTCACGCCCTACGTCGACGAGATCAGGATTGACGCGTTCGGCAATCTGATCGCCACTAAGAAAGGAAAAGGGCCGTCTGTTATGCTCTCAGCGCACATGGATGAGGTGGGCCTTTCGGCGAAGTACATTGACGAAAACGGATTCATCTACTTCATCGGCATCGGCGGTTGGTTCGACCAAACGCTGTTAAACCAGCGCGTCAAACTCCACGGAATCAAAGGCGCCGTCCCGGGAGTGATCGGTTCAAAGCCGCCGCATATCCTCGAGGAGGAGGAAAAGAAGAAACCGATCCCGATGAAGGACATGTTCATCGACATCGGTGCCGCAAGCGCAGAAGAGGCAGAAAGCCTCGGCGTGACAATCGGCACGCCGGTCACGATCGATCGCCAGTTTACGCCGCTTTCGAACAACCTCGTTACCGGAAAGGCGCTCGACGATCGAGCAGGGTGCGCGATGATGATCGAGGCAATAAAACGCACGAAGACGACGACCACCGTATTTGCGGTCGGATCGACGCAGGAGGAGGTCGGCTTGAAAGGCGCCAAGACGGCGTCATTTGGACTAAATCCCGACGTCGCCATAGCCACCGAGACCAATATCGCGGGCGACTATCCCGGAATCGAAAAGAAGATGGCGCATTTGGAGCTCGGTAAGGGCCCCTCCGTCACCGTCGTTGACGGGGGCGGCCGCGGGCTCATCACCCCCGACTCGGTACTTCGCTGGACCGAAGAGACGGCGGCGAAGGCTCAAATCGCTTACCAGCGCGACGTCAGCTCGGGCGGTACCACTGACGCTACGGCGATCAACCTTACGCGGGCCGGGATCCCCGCCGGCGTGGTGAGCGTCGTCACGCGGTACCTGCATACCCCCGTCGAAGTACTTAACCTCGAAGACCTTGATGCCGCCGCCGAACTGGTTGCCCGAATGCTTGAGACCGTCGGCGACTACTTTTAACGTTCTGGAGCGGTTCAAGCGACCGACGCCGCGAGCGTGAGAGCTTATATATAGTGACGGCTTCATTTTACCGCGTGGAAGTGACTACCGTGAGGGATCGCTTTATTTAACGATATCAAGTTTTTCGACACGACCCTGCGCGACGGCGAGCAGACTCCTGGTGTGTCGCTCACGGCCGAGAAGAAACTGTGGATTGCTAAGGCCCTCGACAAGCTCGGCGTAGATGTGATCGAGGCGGGATCCCCAATCACGTCGGAAGGCGAGCGTACTGCCATCAGAGGCGTGACGCACGAAGGATTACGTGCTGAGATCTGTAGCTTTTCGCGTGCCCTTACGGGGGATATCGATTACTGTCTTGCGTGCAACGTCGACTCGGTGCACCTTGTCGTGCCCGTGTCGGACTTGCACATCGAAAAGAAGCTGCGCAAAGACCGAGCGGCCGTGCTTCGCATGGCTGTGGATACGACCGCATACGCCGTCGATCATGGCCTCATAGTGGAGCTCAGCGCCGAAGACGCGTCACGAGCCGACGCTGATTTTTTGCGCGAGTTCTATCGCCAAGGCGTCGCCGCGGGCGCGCAACGGCTCTGCTACTGTGACACCGTAGGCGTGCTCGTTCCCGATCGCGCGGCAGCGCAGTTCGCCGACCTCGCTCACATCGCGCCCATAAGCGTCCACTGCCACGATGATTTTGGCCTCGCTACGGCCAATTCCATCGCGGCTCTTGGCGCTGGCGCAACCCAGGTGCACGCAACGGTGAACGGTCTGGGCGAACGGGCCGGAAACGCGTCGCTTGAAGAGCTCGTGATGGCGCTCGAATCGCTCTATGGCTACAAGACACGCCTAAAAACGACCGAGCTCTATCTTATTTCGAGGCTCGTCAGCCGGCTGACCGGGGTGCCCGTTGCCCAAAACAAACCGATTGTCGGGGAGAATGCGTTCACTCACGAGTCGGGTATCCACACCCACGGTTTGCTGGCAGATACGCGGACGTATGAGCCGATCACCCCGGAAATGGTGGGCCGAGAGCGACGAATTGTGCTCGGAAAGCACGCAGGCAGCGCGTCGGTGCACCTCGCTCTTAAGGAGCTCGGCCTCGACGCGAGCGACGAGCAATTAGGCGGCATATTAAAACGCGTCAAGGAGCTCGGTGACAAGGGAAAACGCGTTACCGACGCGGATTTGCAAGCCATCGCCGACGCCGTGCTCGAGATCAATCGTGAGGCGCGGATAAAGCTGCAAGAGCTGACAGTGGTGTCGGGAAACATCGTGACGCCGACGTCGTCAATCAAGCTCTTGGTCGACGACCAGGAGGTCGTCGAAGCGGGTATTGGCCTGGGACCTGTCGATGCCGCGATAAACGCCCTTAGGAAGGCGATAGGAAAGCTTGCAGATATAACGCTCGAAGAATACCACGTCGACGCCATCACCGGGGGGACCGACGCACTCGTTGAGGTGTGGGTAAAGCTCAGCCGAGACGGACACATTATAACGGCCCGCGGGGCGCGCACTGACATCCTGATGGCGTCGGTTGAGGCGGTTGTTGAAGGCGTAAACAGACTACTAACGTTGAAATAGGTGGTGAGAAGCAATGAACCTGACCGGTGCCAAGGCACTTATCAAAAGTCTCGAATACGAACACGTTGACACTATTTTCGGCATCCCCGGTGGCGTCGTCATTCCCATCTATGATGAACTTTATCAGCAGGATGCCATTACACACTACCTCGTGCGCCACGAACAAGCAGCAGCCCACGCGGCTGACGGCTACGCGCGAGCGACCGGCAAAGTAGGCGTGTGCATGGCGACGTCGGGTCCCGGCGCCACGAACCTTGTCACGGGGATCGCGACCGCCTACATGGATAGCGTGCCGATGATCGCGATCACCGGTCAGGTGACCACTGATCTCATCGGCAACGACGCCTTCCAAGAGGCCAACATAACGGGCATCACGCAGCCGGTCACTAAACACAACTACTTGCTTCACGATGCGAGCGAGATCCCGCAAACGATAAAAGAGGCGTTTCACATCGCGTCCACCGGGCGGCCAGGTCCCGTCCTAATCGATATCCCGAAGGACGTGCAGACGATGACTGCACCGTTTGATTATCCGAAAAAGGTGCACTTGCCCGGGTATCAGCCGACCTACGAAGGGCATCCCGGCCAGATCAAGCGAGCGGCGAAGGCCATTTCGGAGGCCCACCGTCCCGTCATCTACGTCGGCGGCGGCGTCAAGATCAGTGGAGCTTCCGAGGAGGTCCGGGCTCTCGCTGAGACCATTCTGGCGCCCGTGACGATGACGCTCATGGGCATGGGGACGATGCCCGCTGACCACCCGCTGTCATTGGGGATGCTCGGCATGCACGGCACACGGTACGCGAACTACGCTGTCACCGAATCAGATCTCATCATAGCAATCGGGGCACGCTTCGACGACCGCGTGACGGGCAAGATCGCGAGCTTTGCGCCGAACGCGAAGATTATTCATATCGACATAGATCCTGCCGAAATCGGCAAGAACGTCAGAGTCGACATACCGATCGTCGGCGACGTGAAGCGAGTGCTCCAAAAACTCATGCCGATGCTCAAGCAGACGCGCACGAAAGAGTGGATGGAAAAAGTGCACACGTGGAAACGTGAATATCCGCTTGAGTTTGAGGTGACAGGTTTGCGGCCGCAATACGTCGTGCGAGAGATAAGCAGACTGTGCCCAGACGCGGTTGTCTGCACCGAGGTCGGGCAACACCAGATGTGGGCGGCGCAATACTTCAGCCATCGGCACCCGCGAAACTTCATTTCTTCGGGCGGCCTCGGGACGATGGGGTACGGGTTCCCCGCATCCATCGGAGCGAAGATCGGTCGACCGGACGAAACCGTCTTTGATCTCGCAGGAGACGGCAGCTTCACCATGAACTGTCAGGAGCTTGCAACAGCCGTCGCCTACGACGTTCAGGTCAAGGTGGCGATCTTCAATAACGGTTACCTCGGCATGGTCCGGCAGTGGCAAGAACTCTTCTACGACCGCCGGTATTCCCAGACAAAGCTCTCAGAGATCAACTTCGTGAAGCTCGCAGACGCGTTCGGCGCCCACGGAATACGCGTGGATTCGGCGAGTGAAGTCGCGCCGGCGATCAAAGAGGCGCTTGCGGTGCCAAAGCCCGTCATCATCGACTTCAGAATCGAACCCGAGGAGTGCGTGTGGCCCATGGTCCCAGCAGGGGCGGCTCTTAACGAAATAATCGACGCAAAGAGCGGGAAGGTGTAGCCCTATGAAACACACCCTATCGGTCCTCGTCCAAAATAAGCCTGGCGTGCTTGCGAGAACGGCTGGCCTTTTCAGCAGACGAGGGTACAACATCGAGAGCCTTACCGTCGGCGTGACCGAAAACGAAAACGTTTCCCGGATGACCATCGTGGTGACCGGCGATGACACCGTGGTCGAACAAGTCACCAAGCAGCTTAACAAGCTCATCGAAGTCATTAAGGTGAGCGATCTCACGAAAGAGTCGTACGTAGACCGAGAGCTCGTGCTCATTAAAGTGACTGCAGACGGTTCAAATCGAGGCGAGATTATGCAGCTCGTCGACGTGTTCAGGGCGCGCATCGTTGACGTAGCTGCCAAGAGCCTTATCGTCGAGGTGACTGGTGATGAGGAAAAAATTGTGGCACTCATCGCCATGCTCAAGCAATTCGGCATCAAGGAGATTGTAAGGACGGGCACCCTCGCCCTAGGAAGGGGACCGAAGGTGATACAAAGCGGCAAAGACTAGCGTTGCTACGTTTGATGATGAATCGCTGAACGGCTGACGCGGTGTATCGCCTCGTCGATATACGCGAAGGGCGTGGTGCGCAAACGGTTCTGAACCAAGGTGATGAAACGCTCGAAGCGCCGCAAGCTATTTTTGTGCCTTCACACATTAAACAAGCCAAAGCGGCAAAGCGGAGGGGTTAACAAATGGTACAAATGTTCTACAACGAAGACGCTGACTTGAAAAATCTGAGCGACAAGAGAATCGCAATCTTGGGTTACGGCAGCCAAGGACACGCGCAAGCACAGAACCTGAAGGACTCGGGATTAGACGTCATCATTGGTCTGCGCAAGGGGCGATCGTGGGACCAGGCGCAAAAGGACGGCTTTAACGTCATGAGCGTCCAAGAGGCGGTAAAAAAGGGGGACATCGTGCAGGTGCTCCTCCCCGACGAGCGGCAAGCAGCTGTCTACGCAGCTGAAATCGAACCGCACCTCGAAGAGGGGAACGCGCTTTCGTTTTCCCACGGCTTCAACATTCACTATAACCAGATCGTTCCCCCTGCATACGTTGATGTAGTTATGATTGCGCCAAAAGGACCGGGAGACCTCGTGCGCCGTGTATATACGCAAGGAGAGGGCGTCCCCGCGTTAGTGGCTGTGTGGCAAGATTACACAGGGGCCGCATTCCAAACGGCGCTGGCCTACGCCAAGGGCATCGGTGCCACGCGAGCGGGGGTCCTTGAGACGTCGTTTAAGGAAGAGACGGAGACTGACCTCTTTGGAGAACAAGCCGTCCTTTGCGGCGGAACAACTGCACTGATCAAAGCCGGCTTTGAGACGTTGGTCGAAGCAGGATATAAGCCGGAAATTGCCTATTTTGAATGTCTACACGAATTAAAGCTTATAGTCGACCTTATCCATGAAGGTGGTCTTTCTTGGATGCGCCATTCAATCAGCGATACGGCGGAATATGGCGACCTCACGCGAGGCGAACGCATTATCAATGACGCCACACGTGAAACCATGCGAGGGCTCCTCAAAGACATTCAAACAGGAGAGTTCGCACGCGAATGGATACTTGAGAACCAAGCTCACCGCCCTGTGTTCAACGCCCTCACACAAAAAGAGCGAGAGCACCCGATAGAAACAGTGGGTAGCAAGCTCCGCGCCATGATGTCGTGGCTCAAGTGATTTACCAACCGATTGGCTACGGCTGTTGCCCACCATTCCTTCCGCCTCAGCGCTCAGCGCGAGGTACAGCAGGATGGCTATGTACTATCGTTTGCGACGGCAGCCGCCTTTACTCAATCAAGGACTCCTCCGTACGAGACGGGGACAAGTCACCAAGCGCCTCTAAAATGGACGGCGATTGACCCGCGGAAACTGAATCAGCGACAAAAGCAACGACTTTTTGAACTGTGAAGCTTTGAGTAGCATACCGTTGTAGCAAAGACTTATGAATGCTTTAGCCGCTGTGTAAGGGCCGTTTCGCGTTCGCCGCTCTTTCTCCAGCAGAACAACCACGGTTCGTGACGAGTCGGGGCGCGTAAAGACTCTTATACTCGCGTGAAGAAGGAGGAAGCAATAAACGGGACAGCAGTCCTATGACGCACTTCACGCGCAACTTTCACGTCGGAGCGGCATTCGCTCTAGCTTTGCTCATGCTTGCGCTTTCAATTTGCGTCGTGGCAAGTCCTAGCAGTGCTTCGCTTGCAGCGACACGTGCAATGCCCGCCCAAGCCGTGCCCCAAACACGGTTGTCTGCTGCTTATACGGATGAAGGATTCCCTGTTGTGGCGATGCCGTATCTAGGCACAGTTCGCCTTATAATTGCTCAAAGCGAAATTCCTGACGTTTTGGTGCCCTCTGTAGTGCCTTCAGCCGAGCCAACGCTTCCCCAAGGGAACCCAACTCCGCAATCGCCCAGCGTCTCAACGAACGTCAGCAATAGCGCGACGCTGAGCAGCACCGGAAATGGCTTCAGTCTCGACAAGATTGTAGGCAGTATCTCACCCTTCTTAATCATTGCACTAATTCCGCTTCTTTTCGTCATCGGAGCCTTATTCTATTTCTTTTTCATGGGCGACCAAGATCGCGGAACTCCCGATGAGGATCAAGAGGCCGACGCGGGACTAAGCAACGCTGACGAAGACACTGGGTGGAGGGAGCTCTAGCGACGCTCGATGTGAAGTGCACATGGCTGTTGTGCTCGAGTCGCAACGTTTCCAAACCCGTCAAGCGCGATACCTCGGAAAGCCGCAAGCCTCAAAATGTGAAAAAGCGCGCACTCGCGAATTGGCCTGAACACGCGTGAACAGCTTCTGCAAAAACTGCTTAATATCGATTCAACGGTTATTTCTCGCCCAAAACGGGCCAACTAATAAAACGTTATATATTGTGCGGATCATCAGAGGGGTGTGCACGAATGCCTGCCGCGCGTAACGGCCGCATTGAACGCAGGGTGATTCAATGTCGGACAAAGAGGGTATCTTAAAGCAAAGCATCGAAATTCTCTCCCGCATTGTCGGCGATGACTCGGTGCCAAGAAACATCCGTCGCGCTGCAGACGAAGCTAAGACTCGGTTGCTTAATCGAGAGGAATCTGAGACGGTACGCGCTGCATATGCGATTTCAATACTCGACGATATAAGCAACGATCCCAACATGCCACTCCATACAAGGACCCTCATTTGGAACGTAGCAAGCCAGCTCGAGAAGGTTTCGATGGGGGGGCAATAACGGAAGTGAGACAGCTCTTGAAGTGTAGACGCGAAAGCGCTCAACAGGGACCCGCCTGCTTTTTGCGCACTGCGTGAATAGATTCTCCCCCCTTTATCGCAGACGCTTAAGCGAGGGGACGCAGTCATCTGATCATAGCTATTTACTAATATTAGAAAACAACAAACAGGTCATTTTTTCGGATTTAGAGCTGGATATGGGGTGCAAAAACCTGAACGTACAGGCGAAAGAGGAATAATAATATATTATAACATACGAGTAGTTTTGCGCTCCTCCAAGCGGGAGCAACGCGCGGTGACCTAATGGACGTCGACGAACAGGCCAAAAAGATAAAAAACTGGGCCAAACGATACGCAGAAAAAAAAGGCATCGAACTCAATCCCGACGAAGGCCGGGTCGATGAGGTCGCAAAGGGCCTAGCTGTCAGGCAAGAAAAGTTCGGAAAGCGTTACTGTCCTTGTCGCATCATGACGGGAGACGCAGAAGAGGACAGAAAGATAATTTGCCCGTGCGCGTACCACGAAGAAGAGCTCAAAGAACACGGCATGTGTCATTGCAAGCTTTTTAGCACAAAAGAACAGTAGAGGGAGTCAGTGATGAATCTAAAATCTAGCATACGGTATTTTGCGATTGTTGCCGCGTTATGCCTGCTGTGCGTTGGGATGAGCGGGTGCACGTCCATCTCGTCAGGCGGCTACGAGTTTAAAAGCGGAATAACGCCTCCTAAAGCAGTTAGCGACTTAATGAAGAACGGAACGGTCATCCTATTCATCACGCAGAACAACTGCCCTGCTTGCGAGCAGGCACGACCGTTGATAACGTCTCTTCAATCGCAGTACAATGGCACGAACGTAACATTTGTAGAGTTCAACATCGACAATAACGTTACGTCAAGGATCATAGGCCAAACGTATGGCGTGACCTCGACTCCGACAACCGTTGTGTTGCGCAAGGACGGGGCTGCGGCGATCTTCGTTGGTGTCTTCGACTCGAACACGGTGAAAAGCGCCATTGAAGATGCGCGCAAGTAACACAGGTCCCTGAGGACGCGCGCAAATGGAAGTAAATCCACTAATTGCATTTGGAGCGGGGCTTATTAGCATATTTTCTCCCTGCGTGTTACCCTTGCTACCGGCCATCGTCGCCTCATCAACGAATCGCGGCAAGCTCAGGCCAATCGCCATCGTTCTTGGTCTAAGCATATCATTCACGACCATGGGCCTCGTCGCATCAGCTTTTGGGGCCGCTTTTACAGCGTATAGCTCTTATCTCTTCGCAGCGGCAATACTACTGATTATTGCAATGGGGTTCTGGATGCTCTTCGATCTCCATTTACCCTACAACACACCAAGATTGGGCCTTATAGATAGGGTGTCAAAAAAGACTTACGATATTCCGACCGAGGGCGTAGCCAGCGGGTTGGTTTTAGGGCTAGCGTTGGGGATAGTGTGGCTTCCATGCACCGGGCCGGTCCTCGCTACGATATTAACATGGGTGGCTGCAAACGGCAACATTATGACAGGCGGACTACTGCTCCTGACCTATTCTCTCGGCTTCGCCGTTCCTATGCTCGCTATTGCCTATTCAGCTCGCCTGTCGTCGTCTCTCGCTGGTAAATCGTCCAAGACCATTTGGATTAAGCGCGTCGCTGGCGTAGTGCTCATTGCAGTCGGCGTATACTTGGCCCTACCATACCTACCAATGCTTACGCAAATTTGATGCAGCTTCTCCGTAGAGTGACACGCCTTAACACGCATCGCCTCGTACAAAAGAAAGAAATCGCTCCGTCGAACTACGCAATAAAAGTCGATGCACCCCTAATCGCCAGAAAGGCGAGGGCAGGTCAATTCGTCGTCGTGCGAGTTAACGAACGAGGAGAGCGAATTCCGCTCACGATCGTCGAAACCTACCCTGATGACGGGCTCATCAAGATTATTAAGCAAGACGTGGGGCTCACCACGAAGAAGCTGCGGTGCATAGGCAAGGGGGGGGGCAGATCGCAGATCTCGTAGGCCAGCTCGGCATGCTAAAAACGTGAGAAAATGGGGGCCGTTGTTCTTGTTTCCGGCCCCGGGCGTTGGCTACGGGAAGAGCGACAATGTCCGATGACAAGATGATGCGATTCGGGCACGGAGAGGCAGTCCCGGTGCGTAAGGTAAAAAGGGTATAGGTCCAACTAGTAGGATACATTGCAGACCATCCATAGAATGAAAAGGTTGTTCCGTATCGAAAACGCCGGACAGGCAGGGTCGGAGTTATGAGCACCCCTACCGTTGCACCCAAAACAAACGGTATCGTGATCGCCGTTGTAAAGGAGCAGGCCCGGGGTGAACAGCGCGTTGCGACCGTGCCCGAGGTGGTCCAGACACTCACCAAGTCGGGGTACGAGGTCCTGGTCGAGCACGATGCTGGAGCAGGAGCGTTCTACTCAGACGACCTCTATGTTGCCGCCGGTGCGAAGATCGCGCCAGGTCGGACCGAACTGCTGGATGGTGCAACAATCGTGCTGTGCGTACAGCCCCCGACCATAGCCGATGTCGAGATGCTCGCAGAGGGCACGATCGTCATCGGGTTCATGAACGCAGCAAACAACCTGCCAACCGTTGCACGGATGCGCGACCGCAAGGTCACCGCCTTTGCCCTCGAGCTTGTCCCGCGGATCACCCGCGCTCAGAGCATGGACGCGCTCAGTTCCCAAGCAACGGCCGGGGGGTACGCAGCAGCGATACTCGGCGCCGACAACTGCCCCAAGTTCCTTCCGATGCTGACAACGGCCGCGGGCACGATCCGACCGGCAACGGTGCTTATCCTTGGTGCGGGCGTTGCCGGCCTCATGGCGATCGCCACAGCCAAGCGTCTTGGCGCTATGGTCGAGGCATACGATGTTCGGCGTGCAGCAGGCGAACAGGTCCGAAGCCTCGGCGCGAAATTCCTCGAGCTTGAGATCAATGCAGAAGACCAAGACGGTTACGCTCGCGAGCTCACGTCGGAAGAGAAGGTGAAGGAACAACAGATGGTCTCCGCCGCGCTGGCACGGGCTGACATCGTTATCACGACGGCCAGCATCCCCGGCAGGAAGGCACCGGTCCTGATCACGAAAGAGACCGTGGCACAGATGCGTCCGGGCGCCGTCATCATCGACCTTGCTGCCGAATCTGGCGGCAACTGCGAGCTGACACAAAGTGAAAAGACCGTAGAGGAACACGGTGTCACGATTGTGGGCCCGCAGAACCTCCCGGCCCGGGTCGCGATTCATGCAAGCCAGATGTACGCAAAGAACGTCCAGTCGTTCCTCTCGCTCCTTCTTAGTAAGGACGGGGCGCTTACCCGTGAGTTCACTGACGAGATCCTGGCATCAAGCCTCCTTGTGAACGCAGGCGAAGTGCGGCATAAACCCACGCTTGACCTCATCAGCGGGGGGAGGTTATGATCGAGATCACTGCGTTCTGGACCGCTATCTACATCGCGATGCTAGCGGCATTCACCGGCTACGTTGTCATCAGCCGTGTCCCTGCTATCCTACACACGCCTCTGATGAGTGGCTCGAACTTCATCCACGGGATCGTGCTCGTTGGGGCGATGGTAGCGCTCGGCCTTGCCACAACGCCTACAGAGCAGGCGATCGGGTTCATCGCAGTCGTTCTCGGGGCAGCGAATGTGACCGGCGGTTATGTTGTCACGGAACGAATACTCCAGATGTTCAACCGCAGCGGAAAGAAGCCCGGCAAGGGGGCGTGACATGGCTGACCTCTCCTTTGCCATCGAGCCCGTATACATTGCGACGATCTTCTTCTTCATCGTCGGCCTGCAGCGGATGAGCCATCCGCTCACGGCCCGGAGCGGGATCGTCTGGGCCGGCGCCGCGATGCTGATCGCAACTCTCGTCACGTTCTTTACTCCGAATCTCAACAACATAGCCCTGATCGCCATCGCGATCGTGATCGGCGGCGGCTTCGGCTATGTAGCGGCCAAGCGCGTGGCGATGACCAACATGCCCCAGATGGTCGCATTCTACAACGGCATGGGGGGCGGCGCGGCAGCCGGGATTTCAGCAGTTGCGCTCCTAGGCCCCACCACTGCCACCACCGGCTCGCTTGCAGCCGTTGGTGGTCTGATCGGGGCTGTCTCGTTTTCCGGCAGCCTCATCGCCTTCCTGAAGCTTCAGGGCTGGATGCCATCGCGGCCGGTTACCTTCCCGGGCCAGCAGATCGTCAACATGGCAGTTCTTGTCCTCGCCATCGTTTCCGGTGTGTTCGTACTCCAGCAGCCCTCATGGATGCCGCTTTCGGTAAGCATGGGCCTCCTGCTCTTCTTTATTCTCGCTCTCGGCTTCGGGCTCCTCATGACGCTCCCGATAGGCGGGGCCGACATGCCTGTCGTGATCTCGATGTACAACGCCTTCACCGGCCTGGCCGTAGCGCTTGACGGGTTCTCGTTTGCCACCCCCAACTATGCGATGATCATAGCAGGCGTCATTGTCGGTGCTGCGGGTTCGCTGCTCACGCTCAAGATGGCTAAGGCAATGAACCGCTCACTCACAAACGTCTTCTTCGGAGCGTTCGGCGCAACGGAGGAGCAGGCGGCGCAGGTATCGGGCAGCATGAAACCGATCGAGGCCGACGACGTTGCAGTCATGCTCGCCTACGCAGACCGGGTTATCATCGTCCCCGGTTACGGCATGGCAGTCGCCCAAGCCCAGCAGAAAGTGAAGGAGCTGACCGACCTGCTCGAGAGCAGAAGCGTGCAGGTGAAGTTCGCGATCCACCCGGTTGCCGGGCGGATGCCCGGTCACATGAACGTCCTGCTTGCCGAGGCAGGGGTTGCCTACGACCACCTCTTCGACCGCGACGAGGTGAACCCTGAGTTTCCCAGCACTGACGTCGTCCTTGTTATCGGGGCCAACGATGTCGTGAACCCAGCGGCGCACCGGCAGGGCAGCCCGCTCTTCGGCATGCCAATCCTTGATGTCGAACAGGCAAAGAATGTGATTGTCCTGAAGCGCGGGCAGGGGAAGGGCTTTGCGGGAATTGAGAACGACCTGTTCTACCTGGACAACACGCGGATGCTCTACGGCGACGCGCAGGAGACGGTCAGCAAGCTTGTACAGGCCCTCAAGAAACTATGAATCCCACGGGGATCTACGAGACCGATCATACGGCGATGCTAGGTCAACAGGTTATTGATGATGACTGTCTCACCTTTTTGCAACACGTCGTTGGCGGCGAAGATGTTGCTACGAAAGCGGCAACCGGCATCCTTACAATGAGGCCTCAAAGAGGGCAGCCCGGGCGATCGACGTATTCATAAAGCAAGACGTTTGAGGGCGATAACAGCGCAAAAAAAGACTAAGAGGGTTGCTTTCAAGATAACGCGTCTGAATCGAGTTACCTTGCAGAAAATATTTAATTAATCAACGGGATACTACCAATAATAAGTAGACGGAGTGTTTTTTTCAAGTTGTCCCAAGCGGAAGAGGTCGGCAACGACAAGACGGCAGACGCAACTGAACACAAAGCGTCGGCTTTGCTCGGCGGCATGGACATAGCGGTCACTGAAGAGATCGCCGTGCCCCCAATGCTCGTCGATCAAGTGATCGGACAAGAACAGGCCGTTGAGGTTATAAAAAAGGCGGCAAAGCAACGACGCCACGTGATGCTCATTGGCTCTCCGGGAACCGGGAAGTCAATGCTCGCCCGCTCCATGGCAGAGCTCCTCCCTAAGGAAGAGCTGCAGGATATCCTCGTGTATCACAACGCTGAGGACAGCAACAGCCCCAAAGTGCGTGTGGTGCCATCAGGGAAGGGTCGGCAAATCGTTGATGCACACAAGCGGGAAGCGCAAAAGAAGATCCAATTTAGGAATATGCTTTCGATGGTGATGGTTTTTGCTATCGTTGGCTATAGCTTTGCGATTAATCAGCCGATAATGGGCATCATTGCCGCTGCTATGCTCTTCATCGCGCTGCGCTATATTACGCCCCGCGAAGATGTGCTCATACCTAAACTCCTAGTCGCGAACGAGGGCAAAGAGACAGCGCCCTATGTCGACGGTACCGGAGCGCACGCAGGAGCGCTTTTAGGTGACGTCAGGCACGACCCGTTTCAGTCAGGGGGGCTCGAGACACCGGCGCACGACCGGGTCGAGGCAGGAGCGATCCACAAGGCAAACAAGGGGGTGCTCTTTATCGATGAGATTAACACGCTCAGAATCGAATCGCAGCAAAGCCTCCTGACCGCTCTCCAAGAGGGAGAGTATTCCATCACTGGGCAATCCGAGCGCTCAAGCGGCGCGATGGTAAAGACTACCCCTGTGCCGTGCAACTTTGTGATGGTCGCCGCCGGAAATCTCGACTCCGTAAAGGGGATGCATCCGGCGCTCCGCTCGCGCATTCGCGGTTACGGTTACGAAGTGTACATGCGCGACTCAATGCAGGATACGCCAGAAAACCGTCGAAAAATCGTGCGCTTCGTCGCCCAAGAGGTGAAAAAGGACGAGAAGATTCCTCACTTCGCTGCTGACGCCGTTGAAGAGATCGTCCGCGAGGCACGACGAAGGTCGGGAAGAAAGGGACATCTCACGTTGATGCTCAGGGATCTTGGCGGCCTTATCCGCGTCGCAGGAGACGTTGCCCGGGCCGAAGGGGCTGAACACACGACCGCAAAACACGTTGTCGACGCAAAGAAGATGGCACGATCGGTCGAGCAGCAGCTCACTGATCAGTACCTCGAACGCCGCCGTGACTACCAGATGTTCCGGAACACCGGCGCAGAGGTTGGTCGTGTCAATGGTCTCGCGGTCATGGGTGATGATTCGGGCGTCGTACTGCCCATCGTGGCGGAGATCACTCCGCCACAATCCAAAGAGGAGGGTCGCGTGATTGCGACCGGCTTGCTCAAAGAGATCGCTCTTGAGGCCGTCCAGAACGTCTCAGCGCTCATTAAGAAGTTCTCAGGAGAAGATATCACAAACAAGGATGTGCACATCCAGTTCATCGGCACCTATGAGGGGGTAGAGGGCGATTCGGCGTCAATTTCAATCGCAACCGCCGTGATCTCGGCACTCGAGAACGTTCCAGTGGATCAATCGGTAGCAATGACCGGATCCCTTTCGGTTCGGGGAGAGGTGCTGCCCGTTGGCGGCGTCACGCCCAAGGTTGAGGCAGCCGCTAAGGCAGGCATTAAGCGTATACTCGTTCCGAAAGACAACGAAGGGGACGTCATGATCGAGAAGCATTACAGGGACATGGTGGAGGTTATCCCTGTCAGTTCTATCGGTGAGGTTCTTGAAAACAGCCTCATCGGTCGAAAGCGCGACGGGTTGCTCGAGCATCTCAAGAAATTCACGATTAACTCGCACGATCGCAAGGGCTACGCGAGCGCTGCCCCTCAGTAATTCTTTTCGCGCGTGTTCACCGGCACGCGATTGAGGCGGTCTTCATGCAAGCGGAGCTGTTGCCGCTCTATCGAAAGGCACAACTGACTGAGACACACGCCGACCTCAGCGCGTCGACTGAGGAACTGTGGCAGATTCACGATCGTTTTGCAAAAGGAGATCGGCACAGCGATTTCGTTAGCACCTCCTCCCTTCTCGATCTCAAGATCGAAATCGCGCAGCGCATGTTTCACAACTGCCATTTCTGTGAGCGCCGATGTCAAACCAACAGAGCCGAAAAGCCTGGATTCTGTGGCGTTAGGGAGTCGAAATACTCATCAGAGTTCCTTCACTATGGCGAAGAACGAGAACTCGTGCCATCGCATACGATTTTTTTTACGGGCTGCACCTTCAAATGCGTCTTCTGCCAAAACTGGGATATCGCACGACATCCGAACGCCGGTACTATCAGCGACCCGCAGGCACTTGCACGGAGAATATACGCGCGATCGGTCGCGGGCTCACGCAATGTGAACTGGGTGGGGGGAGATCCGACCCCTCACATCGGTAAGATCCTAGAAACGATGCGTGGCCTCGCCATGCTCGAGCGAGAGAGCATGGTTGATGCACGATTCTTGAATATTCCGATGGTTTTCAACTCAAACGCCTACTATTCAGCGGAAGCTTGTAAACTTCTCGATGGCGTGATTGACGTGTATTTGAGCGACTTCAAATATGGCAACGACGCTTGTGCACACCGGTATTCGAACGTTGAAAATTACGTGGAGACCGTCACTCGTAACCTGCTCGTTTCAAAAGATCGGCTTATGATGCGTCATCTGGTGATGCCTGGACACATTCGGTGCTGTACAGAGCCGATCGTCGCATGGGTTCGCGAGAATGCACCGGACGTCAAGTTCAACCTCATGTTTCAGTACGCTCCACACAACGTCGTTGACTACCCGGAGATCAATCGGTTCGTGAGCGACATCGAGCGACGCGAGGCTCTGAACATCGCAAAGAGTTTAAACCTCATTTGACGTTATCTTGCACTATGGGGATCGTAACCCTCATTTCTGACTACGGCGCCTACTACCCGGCGGTCATGAAGGCAACTATTCTCGGCATAGCCCCAGAAGCGACCATCATCGACGTGACTCACGAAATCTCACCCCAGAACGTACGCGAGGCAGCTTTCATTCTCCGCGAGACTGTCAAATATTTCCCTCGAGGCACCGTGCATATCGCCGTTGTTGACCCGACTGTCGGCACGGACAGAATGGGCCTCGTTATAGAGGCGGGAGGACACTATCTCGTCGGCCCTGACAACGGCCTGTTAATCCCCGCCGCGCGCTCCTTAGGCGATTTCGAGGTGCTGCGTATCGAAATGGAAGCGAAGTCACGCACGTTTCACGGACGAGACGTCTTCGCACCCGTAGGAGCACACATCCTTATGGGACGCCTGCGAAACCTTCAGCCATCGACGACGTATGTCGATCTTCTGCTTCAAGAACCGCGCTCGTCTGAAAATGCCGTTTCAGGCACCATTTTCTATATCGACAGGTTTGGCAACTGCGTGACGAATATCCCTGGAACGCTTATGATACAGCGCTCGAGGCATAATAGCACCCATTTGCTCAACGGTGCTACAGCAATCCGGTTTGTGCAGACGTACGACGAAGTGGCTCAAGGGCACCCGCTGCTCACCGTTGGGAGCTTTGAGTTGGTAGAGATCGCCGTCAACAAGGGTAGTGCCGCAACAGAGTTAAATCTAAAGTTGGGCGACAGTATCTCGCTGGAGAAACCGTAACGCAGCTCAACAAGAATCGACGATTGACGCTTGTGCAAAGCCTAGTGACCGATTACTCTCAGATTGACGACTGCACGCCCTCAAGTTGAAGCAGTTTTCGCTTCGTGTCGAGTCCCCAAGAAAAACCACCCAGGCCAGATACCCTTACCACTCGATGACAGGGGATAAAGAGCGGAGCGGGGTTACGATGCAACACATTCCCGACAGCTCGCGCCGCTCGGGGGCTGCCTACCTTCGCTGCCAGTTCTGAATACGTCGCTACGCTCCCTCTCGGTATTTGCCGCACACATTGCAGCGTAGCTCTTTCGAAAGCTGAGCGGTTTCCAAGATCGACGGGGAAGACGCTGAGGTCAACGTTCGCCCCTCGCAGGTATTTGTCAAGAGCTTGCACGGCTGGTGTCGCATCCTGCACGTCACTGGGCCGGGCGTGCGGTTGGAGCGTGACCCGTTGCACGGCCTCGTCTTCAAGCACGACCGACACGAATCGCGCGAGATATTCAGAATAAAAAGACGCAGTTTCTTTCATCGTTGTTGAGTGTCTCACATCGTTGTCAAAGTAGATACCAATCGTTATCACCTAACGTCTTTTCCAGCCTTTCTAAGCGCACATCTTGTGGAGAAGTCCCGGAGATCGAGAGTAAGGCACCCCTTAAATCAGCCAAGTATTGAACGTTGCTCAGACCTCCATACTCAAACTTCCTGCCCCGTACCCTGCAGCGCTCGAGCGTTTCCTCGTGCGGGACGATGGTGACGTCAAGGTCCGTCTTGGTGCACGCCCTCTGCATGGCTTTCCTAAAGTCACCCGTGCAGTAGGCAATCCGATGTCTGTACGAGCTTCGCGTCTTTTCTAGGTATCGATAAAGCCGACTGCTCTCGAGCTCGACGAATCTCTTCTTAACCGACAGGACGTTGCAATTGCCGAGCACGAAATCGTAGTTAGCAAAGGGATATTCAGTATCGAGTTCCCGCGGCGTTACGCCGCACGTGCCAAATGCAACGACGTGCACTTCTTCTGGAGCCAACACGTTGAAAATGACTTCGTCATAATTCCTGTGACTAGGACTCGTGTGATACGGCTTCACCTTAGCACACGGCACAAAAACACAAACGTCGCGCACGGGTGCGGTATATTCGCACAGCACGTACTCATTTGCCCTGACCATGTCAGGATGGGAGAAGACTTTTTCGCCAACCAGCGGCGCGGCTGAGCGTTCTGATTCAGGAATAATCATTAAGCGGATGCCTGAGTAACCTATAGAAGGCTCAGGCTTTTAAGCTCCTTGACGATTCGATCGACCGCATTGGCCGCATCTTCGGGCTTTCGCCCGCCCGTGACGACCAGTTTGCCGGAACCAAACAAAAGAACGACCACTTTCGGCTCCGACAAGCGGTACACGAGACCAGGAAACTGTTCCGGCTCGTACTCAATGTTTTCAAGCCCGAGGCCGATGGCAATTGCGTTTAGATTCAAAACCGAATGAAGATCTGCGGAAGCGACGATGTTTTGTACCTTGATCTCCGGCGTTCCCTTGACGTCGATTCCGATATTTCTTAGACTTTGAAACACGTTTTCCAAGCCCTTATACACGTCATCGATGCTTTTTGCGCCTGTACAAACAATCTTTCCCGATCGAAAGATGAGTGCAGCGGTCTTCGGGTCTTTTGTGCGATAGACAAGCCCTGGAAACTGTTCAGGATCGTAATCTGCGCCTTCTAAAGCAAGCGTTATTTGCTTCAGATTTATTTCTTGCCCAATCCCGGTGGACGCAACCACATTTTCAATCTTAATAGTGTCCCGCGGTTCTACCATAACTTCCCCTTTCCTTGTTGCTTTATAAAGGCTTTATATATATAACGTTACGGGGCGCTGTTACTATTCTGAAAGCAAATCGGCCCAAAATTTCGCTTGTTTGGCAATTACACGTGCACAGCAATTTTATCTACCTCGGGCGTCAAGTGACACCCAAGACGGAGCACGGCTAGGTCAGGGAGACCGTTGAGAGGCACATAACCGACCAAGGCTTGAGCTGCACGAACCGGAGAAAACGCGCGCGATGCGAAACAGCGTTTCGCGGAACGGCCGGATCACCGAGATAACAACATGAGACTTGCATTCGAGCTGTCTGGAGAGAGTAAGAGCATTCCAAGAGCTGAGGTTCTCGCCATCTTCCGAGGCGTTGTGGTGCGAGAGGTAGAGCGCGTGCTGGTTATGGATGTCGAAATCTACGACCAAACGCTGGGTAATCGACTAGCAATGACGCATACTGTAATCGAGGTAAAGAATGTGTGTGAACAAAGGCTCGCGTCTATTTATCAGGCGGCCCAAAGCATTGAGCTGCCTCGTGTCAGCGTCGCAGTGCGCGCGAAGCGAATTGGACACGGTCTAAGAAGCGTTGATGTGGAGGCCACGATCGGGAAGGCGCTTGCTGAACGCGGATATGAGATCGACCTTGCCCACCCACAGCTTCTTGTAAGGGCATTGCTCAGCGAAGACGTTTGCATAATCGGTAAAACACTAACAATGATCGATCGCTCTCGTTTCGAATCGCGGCGCCCCCGTCTTCGGCCTTATTTCTATCCGGGCGTGCTGCTACCTCGGATCGCACGAGCCGCAGTAAACCTCACTGGCATAAACCCAAATGCGCTCCTATTCGATCCCTTTTGCGGCACCGGAGGTTTGCTTCTTGAGGCGGGACTCATCGGGGCAACTGTCGTCGGTTCAGACATTGATAGTAGGATGGTGTTCGGAACAAAGATGAATCTCGATTATTATGATGTCGAGAGTGCTCTGCTCGTTCAGGACGCTCAGCGATTGGCGTTGAGAGATGAATGTGTGGACGCCGTGACCACCGATCTCCCATACGGGCGTTCTGTCAGCATACGCGCCCGGTCGCTAAATCAACTAACAGTCACAGCGTTAGATGAGATCCTTCGCGTGCTCAAATGCGGCGCGCGTGCGGTTTTGATAGCGCACAACCCGATTGAGCGTGAGATTTCAGATGCAGGTTTCACGATTGAGGAGCGTCACGCTCAATACGTGCACAAGAGTCTCACGAGGGAAATCGTTGTGGTGCGCAAATGATTACCTGCAATAGGTGACGGTGCAGAACGGTCATCAGAGTCTCACGTCTGGGTCGCCTCCCACGAGACGCTTTCCAGACGCAGCTGCGTAATTTTGAGGCGAGGCCACGCCCGACCTTCCCACGACGATTCCTAACAAAAATACGCACAGACTGAAGATAAGAAAAGCAAAATCTGCCTACACGCGATGCATGTAGCGGAAGATGTCTTCGTGCTGGGCGGTGATGCGCACCCCCTGTGCTGCGCCAATCGATTCCAGTCCTTTTTTTAACTCCTCAAAGTTTGCTGAGCCTATGTTGACGATCATGATCATCGTGAATACCCCAGACACCACGGTCTGGCTGATGTCTTCGATGTTGGCATTGGCAGTCGCTAGCAGGCTTGTCAAGGCTGCGACGATCCCAGGATGGTCAGAGCCTGTTACCGTTATGACGATCCGCTCGTTACGCTTGGAGCTGGCCACGTTCAATCTACCTTCCTACCTAATTCTAGTGCCTGAAGGTACCTTTTGCGACGGTCGAATCAGTACTGCTCTACCCTCGTATTCAGCGGCAAGGAGCATGCCGTGAGATTCCACACCCATCAAATTCGCAGGTCGGACATTCGCAAGAACGAGGACGTCAGTGCCAATGAGTTCCTCAGGAGGGTAGTCTCTGGCAATTCCTGCGACAATCTGCCGGGTCTCATCGCCCAATTGCAACGTGATTCGCAGGAGCTTGTCGGATTTCTTGACCGTTTCAGCCTCTACGATACGAGCGATCCGCAAATCCATCTTCTTGAAATCTTCGAGCTCGACCGTTGCTTCTGTTGCTCGAGCCTCGTTCGCGGGAGCTTTCTGAGACCCCCCCGCCATTCTCCTGCCGAGCGTTATCTCTAGTTCCACGATCTTTTTCTCATCGATCTTGGTGAACGGCAGCGCCGGCTGGCTAAGCCGCAACGGTTCAACCTCGACCGTGGCATCAGAGAAATAGGTCGACGTTAGGCCAAGCTGTGCCTGTACTCTTCTCATAGTCGACGGCATGACTGGTTCCAAAAGCACCGCTAAGGCCTTAACGAGCTGAATGCAGTTCTTGACTTCTCGCGCACATGCTGCTTTATCAGATTTTACGAGGTTCCAAAGCTCTTTAGACTGGAAATAGGCATTGCCAAAGTCTGACAAAGACATCGCCGCATCAACGAGCTTCTTAAACTCATATTCCTTTAACGCACTCACCATCTTCTCGCGTGTCGCCGCTATGCGCTCGATTATCGCGCCGTCAACAGGGGCTTCTGGAACGCGACCGAAATTCTTGTACGCAAAAAGAAGGGTTCGATAAATGAAGTTGCCGAGTGACCCTACGAGTTCACGGTTCACTTTCTCCCCAAATACCTTCCACGAAAAATTCAGTTCCTTCGTGTGTGAGGTGTAGCCCGCGAGATAATAGCGAAGCAGATCAGGGTGGAACCCGTGGTCGAGGTAATCATCATCGACCCAGACGACGTGCCCGCGGCTTTTAGAAAAAGTCTCGCCATCGACTTTGACCATTCCTGAGGCGACAACGGCCGCGGGCGTTGTGTAGTTTGCGCCTTTCAGCAGCGCCGGCCAGAAGACGGCGTGGTGGTAGATGATGTCCCCCCCAATAAAGTGAATTATATTCGATTCCTTCTTCCAGTAGTCTTCCCAAGTGCTCGTCGCCTCCTCGGTAAAAGAAACGTACCCGATAGGAGCGTCGACCCAGACGTAGACGACGAGATCGGTTCCCGGAAATGGCACCCCCCACGAAAGGTTCCGCGTAATACACCAGTCTTTGAGCTCATTTGTCACCCATTCTCGCGCATAGTTGCGAGCATTAGCAGTGCCTCCGAGCGTCTCAAGATACGTCGACAAGAAGTCCTTAAACGCAGACAGTTTGAAGAAGAAATGCTTCTCTTCCCGGTATTCCGCGCTGGCTCCGCACGTTTTGCACTTCGGATCGACGACTTCTCCCGGTTCGAGATGACGCCCACACCCTTGATCGCACTCGTCGCCGCGCGCCGGCATGCCACAAAAAAGGCATACCCCCTCTACATATCGATCGGGGAGGAAGCGATCGCATTCGGGGCAGTAAGCCAGCCTAATGACCAGCGGATAAATATAGCCGTTCTCTTGAAGCGCTTTTACGATTTCCTGCGTTCTAAAGTAATTTGTAGGAGCATCAGTATTTCCATAATGGCTGAAGTCAACTGATAATGCCTTGAAAGTGTCCTTCCAGTAGCGGTGATAGTACGCGGCAAACTTCTCCGGCGTGGTCCCCTGCTGTTCAGCGTTGATGACGATCGGAGTTCCGTGCGTATCAGAACCACAAACGAAGAGCGGACTCTGCCGGAGCTTCTTGAGGCACCGGACGTAGATGTCCGCCGGGATGTACGTCCTCAGGTGACCGATATGGCATGGGCCATTCGCATACGGCAAGCCGCACGTAACAAGAAGCGGCCTATTCGTTACTGATGTCATTTTTTAGTCCTTGGGGCGTGATAGTACGTTACGTATTGGCAACCACGGCAATCAGACTAGCGTACGATTGACGATGAGCCCTCCAAACCGAGGCCACTGCGAAGCATCACCTAGTTCCTCTGTTGGGATTGCGGCGCAGCGCGTCTGCAAAGGCTAGTTGCAAGTGCATTGTGGTAATGGCCCCCTATTTTAACTCTTCGAGACCACTGCGTTTACTACTTCGTTGCGACCTCAGCCAGCGAGTATTTCGCTGCACACTTCGCATTGCACGTTACAAAAAGGCATGTGTGACCGGCGTTCGGCCGCACCTCAACCGGCGCACTCGAAAAGGTTTAAGCCTTAGCAACTGGCTATCAATGTGCAAAGTATTTCGCTTGTCTATCAAGACACAGAAAGGAGGCTATTTATGAGCGAAGAAGAGTCCTGTAAAGCTTGTGGTGCTCAGCTACCCCCAAATGCACAGTTCTGCATTCAATGTGGAACCGGAGTGCGTGAGGCCAGTTCCGAAGCTGGCGTAAGTGGAGAGGCATCGGTGCCACCGTCCCCGATTACGATAGACGGGGTGTTGGTAGTCAGTTCAAACTGGGTCCCAGGATACAACATCTTAGAGACACGAGGATTTATTTACGGCCTTACGGTAAGGAGCAGGGGGCTTGGAAGGAATATTACAGCTGGACTGCGTTCTATCGCAGGAGGAGAAATCCGCGAGTACGTCGAGATGATGCAACACGCGAGAGACGAAGCGCTGTACCGGCTGGTGGAGCACGCCAAATCAGTCGGGGCAAACGGCATTATCAGCGCTTATTTTGACTCGTCAGAGATCTCTGACTATATGCAGGAGATCTTAGCATACGGAACAGCTGTGGTGATAGGGAAGAAATAACGGCGGGCACTACCTTAAATTAATCTTCGGAAAGTGCAAGCACGTAATGTGACGTGGGCGAGACCCCTGTAGTTTCGAACGCAACGACTTTCACGGGCAGCAGGCGAATCGAGTTAACAGCTAGCTACTGGTACGAGCTAAGCCTAACAGCAACCTGCTGTAGTGACACGTAGAAAGAAACGAAACAAGGCAACGAGTAGTCCGGAGATCATTCACCGAGAAGATCAGGTCGGACCTTGCTTAAATAATCAACAACAAAGCCCGTCACGACCGCCTCGACGACTGCTACAATCAGGTTAAGTATTACAATTTGGATCAAGTAGGGGAGCAACGCGACGCCGTGTAGTTCAATTCCTTGGATGCCTGCAACTACTAAAACGACAAGAAAAACGACGTTGCCGACGAGCAGTCCTGAGATCGCAGCGACTGCGCCTCTCGTGAACATCTCAAGTCGGCCTCTTGTCATTCTAAAGACATAGAAAGCTACCGCGATCTCACTCATGTTTCACAATTGTGTTAGCCCCTACGAGCCCCCATCCTCCGACCGACGGCGGCGCTTAAGAGGTTCACAATGAAGATGACTAGCGATCCGATGCCCGGCCCTACTAAGATTCCTATCAGCGGAGTGAGGGTCATGTGAACCCCGCCTGCAAATGGGATATTGATTTGGAAGACTGCAAAAGAGACCGCTGCAAGCATCCCTGCGATAGCTAGCCGCTGAATTGCAATCGTGCGCCTTCTCGTTGCGACGAGGGCAACGACAAGCAAAGCAAGAGCTAGCAACCACCAAAATAAGACCCATTGGATAGGGAGAACGCCGTCCGGAAGATGAATGTGTGCCATTGCAACGATCGGCCAAATCTAACGAACCACTAGCTCAATTTGTACAAGTAGCATTCTGTATTACGGTGGCCGATGTTTGGTGTCCGACGAAACCCCAGAGGTCCGTTGATCACAGCCCGGGTAAAACTGTATCGAACGCCAAAGCACCGTGATTTTCTAAATCCATCGGTTCCATATTCAGCGTTCCAAATCGATGATATGGCCGTTCGTAAATGATGACTGGATTGGCAAGTGCCCTTTCGCCCCTCCCGAAAAGCGATATTCGTGCGTAACTGCGGGTTGCCTCATCCAAGGGATGATCGCCTTCCGCCTCGTCAAAAAGCCGATCTATGTCCCCTCGAGATCGAGGGTAGTGCATTTTATACCACTCTCGGGCAAGATCAAGCTGATTAACTTTTTTTTCGGATGTTGTGCCCCTCACCATTATTTGTTTTGATTGGAGCGTTAGCGTGTAATCGGCGGCTGGTAATCCCCCCTCGTTGTTATGAAAAAGCGCTGTGTTTGCTTCATCTTTTTCGAATTGCGCTTCTCCCGCTGTCACACTTCTCGAAAAGGTCGCTATTATACCCACTGCAGGATCTTGCATCTGGCGTTTCAAGCGTTCGAATTGTGAGTTTTCGTAGAAAGGGACTCTTTTCCGAACAGAGTCCACGGGTTTCCCGCTATCGGACGACGGAAACGGCAACTGATCAAAGATTAGCAATATCGGCCGATCATTATCCGCGCCAACTCGATCCTGCGCGGTGCGCACGGCACTTCTCACGTCTGCAACGGTCATTTCTGAATCTGCCTCGATGACCATAAGATGGCGGGCTATTCGCCGGCTCAATCGTTCTCCTGCTTCAACCACACGCCTCAATATCGTTGCATCCGTCTCCGAGTCAAAGCCATTTTCGCGATACCGGGAGAGCTCCTCCCTATCGAAGCCGCAGTGTCGTGCTAGCGCGCGCTCCGTAAAGTCGTCCTTGCTTATTTCGCGACTCACGAATAATGTGGGGAAACAACGTTGTGCGGCAAAGTCAGCACACCACGCACTGAAGTCCGTGGCCTCCGCGGCGGACGATGCATTGACTACGTATAACTTGCCTGGCTTCCAACCGCCTCCCAAAGAAGCGTTTAGCCACTCTGAGCGGGTAGGTATGACGCCGCACCTCTTAGAGAAAAGGTTCGTCATAAAGTCATCGAGATCTTGCTCAAAGAGGTGATTTTTGTCGCATGCCGTGATCGACAAGGTGCTTAATTGCTGCCCGAGAGTTCTCAAGACGATATCAAGTGGAAGCGCGCTCGATGCCAATGCGATCTCTGCTTGACGGACGAGCTTTTGAGCTCGCAGCCGTGCTCCACGCGCCTCAATGATGCTCAAATACTCGATAAATCGGCCGTGCCGGCACGATGGGTGGCTTTTCAGCCGCTGCACGTATCGTTCTATCTCATCCACGTGCGGTCGCATTTCAGGGCTTCGAGAGAGGCTGGCCAAAATCGTGTTGCATCGAATCGGTCGGTCGTGATAGGCGAGGTAACGACATACGTGCCAGAGCACGCGATTGAGCGGCAAACAAGTGCCATCTCCGCATCTATACTCATCGACAAACCCCTCAGAACGGAGCCCCCGCCTTAGCCCTTCGCTGATACGCTCCGGATTGTTGAACAAATATGTGAGGGCATCCTTCTCCATCTGGGCCTCACCACTTTGGTGACTCGATTCGCCACACGGCTCTGGATAATAGTACTCACAGCTCCAGCCAGTGCACGCCCCACGCTCTCGGAGTTTCTTGCTGGACCAAATTTCCTCACAGCTCCAATGGTTCGCTTTAGGGTTATCTCGAGTTTGTGAAAGGCATTCCGCAAACTTCTGAACGTCACGTGCCCCCCGCACGCCACCCAAAGAGACGGCGTGCTTTGTCATCGTCTGTGCCATTTTTATTCCTTGCACGTCGTTCAGCCCTTTCGTCACCACATACCGTACGAGGAGTGCGTGCGCCTTATCGTACGCCATATCAGAAGGCATACCGTAACGCAAAAGGTAACGGATACACGGCGGATGACGAATCCTTTTGCGAAAAGACTCCTGAAGCGGAAGTCCCATTTCTTCACTGGACACGTTTCTCACATCCTCGATCGCTAACGCACTCTCGAGCACGTACGACGCCAACGGCGACTATCCACGAATCATCTCGTGCTACGTACAGCTACGACGAGTTCTTGCTCTTTTTAGTGGGTCGTATAGCTTACCTAAGCGATCAGCGAAAGTGTCCGGCAACTAAACAAAAGAACCACGTTTTTTCCGTAGGTTGACCCCCGCACAAATCGGCGAACGTTCTTCTGGCGGCTCAAAGTCATTTCGGCTCCTAACAACTGCGCAAAACCTGCCGCGTCTCCCCGCCCCCTTCACTCCGGATACTCTTTTGGAAACGCGTGCGCCAGACAACTTTCCTCAGCTGCGTCCAGACGCAAACCTGCGTCTAAACAGCGAACAATGAAATTATTTAAATAGGCCCAAACACCTAAAATAACGTGGTTTAATGAGGGAGTCCTACGACAGCTCAGCCCCATACGGGAGACTTGACCAAGACGACTCGGTGCTCGGTCTTTCAGATCTTGCGAGCTTGCCCGCTTTTATCTACCTTCTGTTCTTTCTTTTTGTACTGGTCGTGTACAGCGCCAATCCTCTCGATCCCCAAGCATTTGGATTCTACAAGCTCTCCGTCTTCTTTAAAATCGTGTCGTTCTTCGGCATCTTTTTTGTTCCGACGTTACTGATCTATTTCGCTCTCGATCTTACAAGGAACGTCGCGCACACGTTTATCGTGCTGCTATATCCAGTGCTCGCACTCGGCGGAGTGATCATTCTCAACGTAGCAGATTTGCCGCTTCTGGCAGCGCTGAGCGGATTTGTCCTCTTTGCATTCTATTTTCTCCTCGGGTTGAGCTATTCCGCGACCGAACGACGGCGACGCACCGCGCGCGCCCGGCGCGTTGTCCGTCCGAGTCCCGTTACGCGAGCGCCTCTCCAGATGCCGCCACAACAACGGCTGCAGGATGAGCGCGCTGCTATTCACAGACCGCGCGCGTCACAATATGTGCCACCGAGCCGTCCTCAAGAATTCAGACGGGAGAGCCGGCCTCAATATGGGACTTCTGATGGATTTCTATCTCGGCTCGATCGATTTCTCGATCGATACGACTATGTCGAGGGCGAGGCAGTGAGAAAGGGTTCGAGGCGCGATGTGAAATACCCAAGGGATCGGCGGCGAGGCGGGCGATAAGCCTCAGCAGGGACTCTCGTTTCTTAGCTTACGACGCAATTGCGGCCATGACGATGCGATGGATAACCTCCGCCAGTGGGAGCATCATCCCGGGACGGGGAACGCCTATGGGGGTCTTTTGCCACACCCAGGACGCGATAACCAGCCAATATGAAGACACGAACGTGGCAAATCCGACGAGGATCGCCAGCTCTTTCACTCGTTTCCTGTAGCCAACGAAGTACGGCACAAAGAGGGCCATCAGGACTGCAGTTACGACTCCGAGCGTCCCAATAAACGGGAAACTCAACTCGCTTATCAGACCGCTTATCGCTGGCGCGGATAGCGCGGCATACCCGAGCACTGCGCCAACGAAGATAATCCAGGCAGCGGCAAACGCGCGACCGATACGTGCCTCATATACGAGAACTTCACGGATGCTCGCGAGCGTAAAGAAGACGAGGGGGATATAGAGGGGCAAAAAGAACCGCATATCAAGGCCAAATCCTTGCTCTTGGAACGGTGCGTAGATTATGAGGTGCGCGATTATATAAATGAAAAATGTGACGGCGATCGCGCGTTTCTTATCTATCCTCAGGCGCACCACATTCCTCTTGTATCTTGCGAGCTTTTGCGCGACGTACGGGACTGCAGCAAAGAGGGGAATTATCAAAAGGGGACATATCTGGAATATGGCGAGCGTCACCGGCATGTTAACGTAAAACAGCACGTGATAGAGGTGCTCTGGCCAGCTTGGAATCGTTTGCCAATTCCACGTGGCAAAAAAGAGCGTTGGGAGCCGTTGGATCGTGGTGAAGAATGCTGAGCCGGTATTTGCAGTGCCGCTCGACGTTTGCTGAGCGATATCAGGGTGCGCACTCAGGTAGACCGGCGACAGGAAGGGGTTGCCAAACAGCAAGTAGTTATTGATAAAGTACGGGATCATCCCGAGCAGGACCGTTACCGCGGCCGTGATTAACGCTCTGATCCTCCCTTTTGACGTGAACAAATCCGTCAAAATGATCGCTATGAGGAGTGGAACCGCGTCAAACACCCGTACCCAAAAACTCACGCCGACGAGAACGTAAGAAAGATAGCGGTAACGCTTCCGTCCGTCCTGAAGATACGTGTAGAGGCTCCAAATGCTCGCCACGATCAGCAACACTGACGCGGTGTGATCCTTCGCCGAAACCGCCCAGAATGTGAGCGGCGTGGCTATGAGTATAAACGCTGCCCCGAACGCGGCAACGCGGCCGTCGGCGAAGTATCGCGTGAAGATGCGCAGTGAAAGGAGCACGATGGTCGACATTGCTAAGATATTGAACAGTTGGATAGCCATGAGAGCGCCCCACTGGTCGAAGACAAGCGGCGGCAGCCGCGTCGCAACGTAGCCGTTGATAATGAGCAGGACAAGCGCGACTAGCGCGCCGAGGTTGCGGCCCAGTCGTGGCCTGCCCCAAAGCCTTCCCAAGAGCAAGCTGACCATGAATATGCTAAGCGACCACACACAAGCGAAGAAGAGCCTGATCCCAACGGTGACGCTAATGAGGTATAAGAGGGCGTAAAACGGCGCTGCAAAGACAGCGATGGCGTGCGTATAGAAGCCATACATGTGGCCTTGAAAGGTAAATCCGAGGATCGGAGCCGACGATCCGAAACTGAGGCCCTCGTAGAGCCTCGTCGGCGTCGTTTGTATCGAAAGAGCGCCGTGTGCGAGATTGTAGAGCTGTGCCGCGAGCGTGACCTCGTCATTAATGAAGATGTTGACGTTCCAGATCGCGATGCAAATAGCGATGGACGCATAGAAGAGTAGCGCAGCCGTATCGTTAGGCAAAACGCATCTGTAGAAGCTCCGGAGCTTGGTGAGGTTCATCACTTAGATAGCCGAGCGCTTGGCTTCACGTTCCATGATCGTATCGTAGACTTTGACGTACCCGTCTACCATACGATCCACGTCAAAGTGCTGTGCGCGTCTCCTGCAGTTCTGCCTTCGAATGCCGCGAACCTGCCCCACTTTTTCGACAGCTTCGTTCAGGCTCTCAACGATAAATCCGGTCTCGCCGTCAACGAGTATCTCTGCGACGCTTCCTTTGTTTGTAGCGATGACGGGCGTGCCACACGCGAGAGACTCCACGAGGGTGAGGCCGAACGGTTCCGCAAACGAAATCAGGTGCAAGCTGCAATACGCATGCTTAAAAAGCTCGTTTCTCGTTTCTTCGTTTACCATTCCGAGATACTGTATCTGCTCCCCGTCAATCTCAGGCTTAACGCACTTTTCGAAGTAGGCGCGATGTTCGCTGGCAACGAGTCCTGCAATCTTGAGCGTCATACCGGTTTTCTTTGCCACCTCAATCGCTCGATGGGTGCCCTTGTCAAAAGATATGCGCCCGAAGAAGAGGAGATAATCATCTGGAGCGTCGCTATAGTCGAAGGAGTCGACGTCGATCCCGTTGTACACGGTGGCCACGTAGTTTAAGCCTTCAGCTCGGTCGGCGTCGCTGATGGACACGTAGTAACTATCCCTGTACTTTCTGTACACGGGAAGAATGCGTTCCGAAGAGAATCCGTGTATGGTCGTTAAAAGGGGGGTTGCCGTGAGTCGTGAAAACGTCAACGGATAGAAGTCATAGTGACTGTGAAGGATGTCAAATTCACGCGCTTTTTCAAAAGCGTTTGAGATATGGAGCCATTGACAGACGCCAGCGTCAAGTGATTCATCCTCATAGAAGCCGTGCGGACACACCCACTCAAGCTTCGCCTTCGTTATGGAATCGCCGGTTGCAAAGAGTGTAACGTCGTAACCTCGCTCGACCAGACCCTCAGTGAGGTGATAAACAACGGTTTCCCAGGGCCCGTAGTGGCGTGGCGGGGTCCTCCACGATATGGTCCCCAACACCCCTATCTTCAATCGATCATTCCCCTGAGAACGTTCTCTACTAGATGCCGCCTCGCCCCAACCGAACCTCAGCTACGTGCTAGATGCTTTCAGCGCAGCTTCAGCCGCGAGTGCGTCGCTTTGGAGTACCCCCGCACTGTCGGTGCGCTCCCACGGCAGGTCAAGATCCGCTCGCCCAAAGTGCCCGTAGGCAGCGACTTGTCGGTAGATCGGCCTCCTAAGACGAAAAGTGTTGATTATCCAGCCTGGGGTGAGTGCAAAACGTCGCATAATAATCTCAGAGATTGACGCTTCGGGTATGTGGGCCGTGCCAAACGTATTGACGTAAATCGCGATTGGTTGCGCTACGCCGATTGCATACGAGACTTGGATTTCACACTTGTCAGCAAGGCCCGCCGCGACGACGTTTTTTGCGATATATCTGGCGGCGTACGCCGCTGACCGATCGACCTTTGTCGGGTCCTTCCCCGAAAAAGAACCACCTCCATGTCGTGCCATCCCCCCGTACGTGTCAACGATGATCTTTCGTCCTGACATTCCGGCGTCGCCCTTGGGCCCGCCTATGACAAACCGACCTGTGGGGTTGACGTACACCTTCGTGTCCTTATCCATCATGTGGGGTGGGATGATAACGTCAATAACCTTCGACTGAATGTCACGCCTAATAGTTTCAAGCTCGACGTCGGGAGCGTGTTGTGAAGAGATGATGACGGTGTCGACACGTGTTGGCGCGTTGTCTACATATTCTACGGTAACCTGCGTCTTGCCATCGGGTCCGAGATAGCTTATTTCTCCAGACTTCCTGACCTCAGTGAGCCTTAGCGCGAGCTTGTTGGCAAGCAGTATGGGCATCGGCATGAGCTCCGGCGTCTCGTTCGTCGCATAGCCGAACACCATCCCCTGATCGCCGGCGCCTAGCTCAGCGTCCTCGGTGACGTCCGGGGGCGATGGTTTGCACTCAATGTCCGTGGCGTCCTCATTGACGGGCGTGGTACGGCACTCGAGTGACTTGTTGACCCCCTGCGCGATATCGGGCGACTGCTCTTTGATCGACACCACGATGCCGCAGTTGTCGGAATCGAAACCAAATCGCGAATCGATGTAGCCTATGTCGCGGATCGTATCCCGCACCACGCTTGGTATGTCCACGCTACACGTTGTGGTGATCTCTCCGATTACGACCGCAAGTCCTGTCGTCACCGCCACTTCGCACGCCACTCGGGCGTTCTTGGGGTCGTGCTCTATGATCGCGTCAAGTATCGCGTCCGCGATCTGATCACAGACCTTGTCTGGGTGCCCTTCCGTCACCGATTCGGAGGTAAATAAAAAGTTGCTATCAGACATTGTATTTCGATTTGCCCCGCTACTGACAACCTTTTTGCCCGTTGGCTTTATAATCGGTATCTATATAAATCGTATGGTTGCTTCAGGCGATTGCGTAATACATGAGGAATTTTACGATGAGGAGCATGATCAAGGATATAAACCTCGCTGATGCTGGGGAAAAACGGATTGAATGGGCACGCAGGCATATGCCTGTTCTTGAGAAGATTAAGACTGAGTTTGCGCGCGACAAGCCGCTTGATGGCATAAACGTCACCGCGTGTCTGCACGTAACGGTCGAGACGGCAAACCTCATCCGTACGCTGCACGCCGGAGGAGCGAATGTTGCGCTTACCGGCTCGAATCCCCTCAGCACTCAAGATGATGTCGCGGCCGCTCTCGCAAAGAGCGGGATTGTCGTCTGCGCCTTCCGCGGCGAAAGCGATGAAGAGTACTACACTTGCATTGAGGAGGCGCTCAAAATCGGACCACAGGTCACGCTTGACGACGGCGCCGATGTCATCGCCACGGTTCACGGCGAGCACACAGAATACCTGAGCGCGATAATGGGCGGCTGCGAGGAGACGACGACCGGCGTGGTCAGGCTGAAGGCAATGGCGGCCGAAGGCGCGCTCAAATATCCCGTTATCGCTGTCAACGATGCAGAAACCAAGATGATGTTTGACAATCGGTACGGGACCGGGCAAAGTACGCTTCACGGCATCATGAATGCAACGAATTTCCTATTTGCTGGAAAAACCGTCGTCGTCGCTGGTTACGGATGGTGTGGCCGAGGCCTCGCAGCGCGCGCGAGAGGTCTTGGGGCGAACGTGGTTGTTGTGGAGGTCGAGCCGCGAAAAGCCCTTGAGGCGGCTATGGACGGCTTTAGGGTGATGGCGATGCCCGAGGCAGCGAGGATCGGAGACCTCTTTATCACGGTGACCGGAGACGTCTCCGTCATTCGAGGGGAACACTTTGCTGTCATGAAAGACCAGGCCATCGTCTGCAATTCTGGCCACTTTAACGTAGAGCTCAACTTGGAGGAGCTCAAGGGGATGGCGACTGGCACGGCGAACGTCAAAGAGAACGTGGACGAGTATCGAATGGCTGACGGCAGGACGCTCTACGTGCTCGCGGAAGGGCGGCTCATCAACCTCTCAGCAGCCTTCGGGCACCCCCCAGAAGTCATGGATATGAGTTTTGCAAATCAGGCACTGTGCGTCAGATACATCGTAGAAAATCACGCACATCTCGAAAATGCCGTGCACAGCGTACCAACTGCTATCGACAAACGGGTCGCCGCTCTAAAACTCGACGCAATCGGCATTGATATTGAGCAACTCACCGCGGAGCAAGAGGCCTACCTCCACTCGTGGACGCTCGGCACGTAGTCCGTCCGTTTGGGCGTCGCGGCACGTAGCGGGAGCTCTTAAGGAATCGTGAACTATGACAGCGATCGATGATTATATCAAAGAGGTTTTTGGACGAGACGCAAGCGTTGCACAGGTTAGTGAACTTGGACAGGCGGCGGCGGAGCTCAAAGGCTTTGGCTATGGAAAGCCCTATCTAATCACGTTTTCGTTGGACGGCGTTCTCAAGTCAGTCGTGCTGTCGTCGATGCGACGAGAGGGTGGGTTTGGTCACGATCACTTTTCCGATCGCGCTCAGATACTCATCTGGCAGCACGCCACGTTTGGCTCACTGCCCCGGCACGTGCGCGCCTTCGACGTAGGCTACTTTACTCGTGAGGGGCGAATGCGGTCTGCTCGCGACGCCGACGAGTATTTCATCCTCATGGACTTAGTCGCAGGGACTGAATACTTCTACGACCTCGACCGCGTCAAGGATGCGGGGACGCTCACCAAGCTTGACGTTGCCCGCGCTCAGGCGCTCTCAGATTATCTCGTAGAAATCCACGCCGTGAAACGCACTGACCCCGTCATTTACACGCGCCGTATACGCGACCTCGTAGGTCACGGGGAGCTTATTATGGGCCTGATCGATAGCTATCCTCGAACGTTCGACGTGTTTTCGCAAGATGACTTCCGTCTGCTCGAAAAGCGATGCATAGACTGGCGCTATGCCCTCAAGAACCGCGCACATCGACTTTGCATGGTGCACGGCGATTATCACCCGTGGAACATCATGTTCAGCGATGGTACTGATTTTACGGTTCTCGACAGGAGCCGCGGAGAATTTGGAGAGGCAGCTGATGATGTCACGTCGTTGAGCGTGAACTACCTCTTTTATTCAATTCAAAAGTACGGGAAGTTGGCAAAGGAGTTCAAAACGTTATTTGACCTGTTCATTAGCAACTACCTTGACAAGACGCAGGATCATGAACTGCTTGAAGTAATACAGCCGTTCTATGGGTTCAGGGGGCTTGTCGTCGCAAGCCCAATATGGTATCCGCACATCGATCAGCAGGTACGACAGAAGCTATTCAACTTCGTGCGGAACGTGCTCGAAGTTGAGACGTTCGACTACCGGAACGTCAACGCGCTTCTCAAGGATTGATGACGGGCGAGGAGTGACGCGTAGACGTGACTTGGGCGATCTGGATCACGGGACTGCCGGGGAGTGGCAAAACCACCATTGCACGCGAAGTGGCAAAGAGACTCGCAGGCGAGAAGCTGCGGACGCTGCAACTTGATGAGATTCGGACTATCGTCACGCCCCGTCCAACATATTCCGAGCAGGAACGCGATATCGTCTATGCGTTTCTCGCGTACACGGCGAAGGTGCTTACGGAGTGCGGCGTGAATGTCATAATCGATGCGACCGCAAACCGCAAACGCTACCGGGACCTCGCCCGAGCGCTCATACCCCGCTTCGTGGAAGTATATATTAGCTGCTCACTCGAGACGTGCAGGCAGCGAGAGGCGCATCGTAGCGCGGAGTTCGCTCCAAAAAAGATCTACGAGAGATCGCAGGCACCTGACGCCGTGGTGCCGGGAGTCAATGTACCGTACGAGGCGACAAAGAGTCCCGAGTTGACCATAGACAGCGACAGCGTCGCACCAACAGAGGCAGCTGAAATCATCATGCGAGAGATAAGGCGGCGATTAAATGGAGCTTGAAAGCGTTATCGTTATGGCTTCCGGGGCGATGGAGTCCGTCCTTGCCTTCATCAGAACGACAGGAGACTTCTCGGCGATAACAAAGTACAAGGAGCGCGATGTAACGAGGAGGTTCGACCTCGTTGCAGAGCAGAAGCTGCAAGATCAGTTGTTCGAAAGGGGCGTTAGCGCGCGTATCGTCTCAGAAGAACGCGGCGACCGGATTATAGGCGACGATCCGAGCTGTACGTTCGTGTTTGATCCGATCGATGGATCAAGCAACGCCGCGATCGGCTTTCCCTACTTTTGTTCGTCACTCGCCTATGCGCCAAAAATCGACGACGTTTCGCTCAGTGACATCAGTATAGGCGCGGTCGTAACGAACTCGTTAGATGTGTATGCAGCAGAGAGGGGCCAGGGGGCCCGCCTCAACGGAGCACCGCTCGTGACACGGAAAGCACCGCGCTATAAGCCCGTTGTTGCTGGATACGCCTATGGCGTGTCGCACGTCCCGCGCGGACTCATCGAATTCGAAAAAGACGCTAAGGTGCGGATTTTCGGCAGTATTGCGTACGATATTTGCCAAGTCGCAACAGGAACGCTCGATGCAGTAATCGACACTAGAGACCGCTTGAGCAGTTACGACGTAGCTGCCGCGCTCCTAATTTTATACGAGTCTAACGGGATTATAACAACGGGTGACGGCAACCTGTTGGATGCTCCAGTAACTGCTTCTAATCTATCCCTTGTATGTTCTATAGACCGAACCCTACACGACAGAATTCTTGAGACGTTGGGCCAATTCTCGAATGATGAGACAGAAACGCCGAATAGGACCTCTTAGCTAATGACGCGCCTCATGATTCATAATCGCGTTCACGGCAAAGACGCCACGCCTACGTGCGATGCGCTAGCAACGCTAAATAATCAAAAATTCAACGGCCACACTCTTTAGAAATAACGTTCGATCTTGTATGCACGGCCAAAGAAACGGCCGATGGCGGCCCTTCGAGGGCCCTGTGGTCGGGTTAGGTCGTGCGATGTCGCCACGCGAGAAAGTTCTGCTGGAGAGTGTTTACAGCAAGGGGGAGAACGAATTTCCTCCTGAGGTTTTTTTTGGAATTCAACATCATGCGGCTCAACGGTCGTGAGCAGGTTTCACATATGACGCTTTCAGAAATGGTAGCTGAGGGGAGTTGTACAACCAAGTTGAAGTTGAGCGGAAAGGACGCTTGGGGGTGGCTTTGATTTCCACATCCTCCAACTGAGTCAGTCGAACAGAAGGGGCTATTTGACGCGCTCAAAAACTTAGTGCTATAACGAAAGGGTGCCTAGAGGCTTCACGATTTGGAGCCCAAGCCCAAGAGATCTTGGGGGGATCAGATCACGGCACGTTAGCCTAGCAGCTTTATATATGTGAGCCCCTCCAATATCGCGTTATGATAAAAAAGGCCTTAGCTATCATCGCGCTTGTCATGATCGCTTCGCTGTCCGTAGCGGGTTGCACGCAAAGCTCCCCTACATCATCACCGACACCAACTCCGATCACCTCAAAGGAAACGGTCATTGGCAACAATATGACGTTTTCTAGCTCTACTGGCTTCAATATCACGTATCCGAAGACACTAAAAATAGACTCAAACAATAGTACTGACAGTCAAAACAGGGTATACATTTACTTAGTGACAAACAACACACTCGACAGCGTGAACGTGGCGACCGCCGACCTCACCCCGAACGCAACACTTTCGGATTGGGCAACCTACGTTCGCGACTCAGTTAATGATTTCCCGAATTGGCAGCTAATTTCAAACCAGAGCACGACGTTAGGTGGCAAGCCAGCATATACCATCGTTTGGCAAGCGACAGTTCCCGTTCAGAATGACTCGAACGTTCAAAATACGACGCTTAAAGTGATGCAAACTACTCTGATAAACAACAACACGGGATATATCGTAACCTACAAAGCCACACTCGACGACTATAACACGTACCTGGCACAGGCACAGCGAATAATGAACTCGTTTGAGCTGACGTCGTGATTCGAGTTTGTGAGTGCTGGCTTATCCATTCCAATTTGAGCGGGTGGCGCTTACTACGCCACATCGTTCTTTTTTAGGACGGGCAAAAGCGGATTCTTAACGGTAATTAGACCTGTTATTTTGGCGATTTCCTTTGACCTACGCTCGGTTCAAAAGTTGAAGCGACACGCGTTCGTGTCCAAAATGTGTCTAGCAATTGATCGGCAACTGCGATCTAGCGAATGATCGACACAAGAAAAGGGGGGGCGGCCCGGAATGGCCGCCATCCTTGTCTTTTTCCCTGAGATATCCATCAGAGGCGCAACTAATAGTGGGGCTCGCGTGCTATGCCTTTTCGTAACAACTCCACATCTTGAAAAAATCGGTCCTGCTCATTTGCAACTCGCGCAAGACGGCGTGCAGCAATCCCGCGGGAAGCTGGCGATGTGCGTGAATCGGTATTGTGGTCGCTCGACCGTCCTGAGAGACTAAACGAACGTGTGAACCTCGCGTTCGAGTGAGGCGAAAACCGATAGATTCTAAGAACTTCACGAGCTCGCTCCCGCTGATCAATGGGAACTTTTCGGCGCGCGCTGCAGCGGCGCCCGTTTGCTCACAGCTCGACGTCAGCTTCAATTACGTCCCCCCTCCTCAAGCTCCTCCTGACAAAGCTGTATGCACTCCTTAATGTTATCGAGTGCCTCCTCGAGTGTTACACCATAGGAGTGACAGCCTTTCAACGACGGGCACGAAGCAATGAAATAGCCCGCATCATCTTTCCGAATTACTATTTGACGTTCCTCCACGAAGTGCCCCCTAAATGGGCTTCTCCTCCATGTATATGAATACATCCCGTTGATGAGCGTCTGCGGGCGCAAACAAGCCCCGTGTGTTAGCTCAACAGAGTGGCAGCGTTACAGCGCCGCGCGCGTCGATATGGTCAGAACGAGACTTTAAACACACGGGGATGCCGGACAAAGACTTAAGTCGGCAAACACTCGTGTGTACTGTATCTAAGTAGATCAATTAATCCATTTTACATCATCCAAAGCACGCGAGGATGTCCAATCGTGTTGAACGAAGGGCAAGACAATCGAAAGCTTAACAGGGTAGGCGAGGGCCTCAGGTCTCGCGTAGCTCGAACGGGCGATGCCGCTTCCACACAGAGCGCGGATTCCTCTCAGTTCATCTCGGGGCTGCTCTACGCCCAGGGCCAAAATGACTTCGCACAAGCCCTCGCACTCAAGCGAGCTCTTATTAAAGAGCACGAAGGAGATGTGCTCGAAGAGATGATCCCCGGGAGCGAGCTCGTAAATGAGCGAGGGACGTGTTACCAGATAGAAACGGTAGAGAGGGTAAGCTTGCAGACGATACCCTCACTGAGGGCAAAAGAGAGCTTATTATCAGATTTCAAGCTCCTTAACGGCGTGAGAGAGGTGACCGAGAGCGCCTTGAAGGAGCGTGGCTACCACACCATCGAAGATCTCGTCGGTCATAACCGCTTTGGGGGGCAGGCGCGCCGTTTCCTAGGACTTGTCGAAGCGCTCGACACGGCCGAGATTATGGAATGGATTGGAAAAAGGTTCTCAAAATCGCATCCGCTTGCATTACGTGCCTCGGGCTTCCACGCGCCGGACGAGTTGCTCTTCGTCGACATCGAGACGTTGGGGCTTTTCTCCAGCCCGATCATAGTTATAGGGCTGGCTAATTCGATCGGCGAGACCCTTAACGTGCACCAATTTGTTCTCAGGGATGTGCATGAAGAGCCCGCGGCGCTAACTGCATTTCTTTCTCACGTTGACGCACGTAGTGCGCTCGTCACGTTCAACGGGCGAACTTTTGACGTTCCTTATCTTGAGCAACGTCTCGCCTACTACCAAATACGCGGCGATTTGCAGAGAACGCACTTCGACGCGCTCCATTTCGCGCGAAGAAAGTGGCAAGGGATGATGCCCGACTTTCGGCTATTCACGCTCCAGAAGCATCTCCTCGGCGCTCGCGAAACAGACATTCCCAGCGCCTTAGTTCCGGAGTTCTATGAGACGTACTTGCGGACACAAAATGTCGGGCCGTTGCTCGCCGTGATTGAACACAACAGACAGGATCTCATCGCGCTTGCACACATTTTTTCGATGCTTTGCGAGGGATAAGCACGTCTGTCGAGGCTATCCTCCGAAAGCTGCAGAGCGATCCCTCGTACTGCAACCAAGTCGAACATATCGAAGTGCTGCCCGCTAGAGAGGCAGTTTTCGGTGAGGCCAGCGATATAGCCCCAAAAGTCGATGCGTACCTGCAGCTAAAAGCCATTCAGCTGTACCGGCACCAAACCGATGCTCGCACGGCGTTGCGTGCAGCGAAGAATGTAGTAATCACTACCCCCACGGCGTCCGGAAAGACGCTCGCTTTCAACGTTCCGATCTTCGAAGAGCTCGAGCGCGACCGGAGCGCGACCGCACTCTACCTCTTCCCGACAAAAGCTCTGTCGAATGACCAGTTGAAGGTGCTTGAGGAGCTCGAGCGCGTCTGTGGGATACCCGTCAATCCTAGTGTTTACGACGGAGATACGCCCTCACACAAACGGCCGAAGATTCGAGCGACGGCGAGGATCGTGATCAGCAACCCGTACGAGCTCCATCATGTCTTGCCATGGCACTACAAGTGGCAGCGATTTTTAGCGCACTTGAAGTTCATCGTACTTGACGAGGCCCACGTGTATCGCGGCGTATTCGGGTCAAACGTTGCTCTGCTGATGAGGCGACTGCGCAGGCTTTGCGCGTATTATGGATCAAAGCCGCAGTTTGTCATCTCCACCGCCACCCTCGCAAATCCGATTGAATTCGGTGAGAGACTCACAGGCGCGACGTTCGCCCTAATCGAACGAGACGGATCACCTAGAGAGCGTAAGTATTTCGTTCTGTATAACCCGTACGCGAATGGCATTGGCACCCGTTCCGCTCATCGAGAGGCTGAGAGCTTGTTTCTCCTTTTCATCCGAAACAACCTGCAGACGCTTTGTTTTGCGCCGTCCCGGAAGATGGCCGAGCTCATTGCCCTTTGGGCTCGAAATGATGTCAGAGACTTCGCGCCCTCTCTCGCCGGCCGCATTGCAGCCTATCGTGCGGGCTACTTGCCTGCGACGCGGCGGCAGATCGAGGCGCGCTTGAAAAGCGGCAGCTTAGCCGGCATAACGTCAACGACGCGCTTGAACTTGGCATTGACATCGGTAGCTTGGATGCCGTGATCATGGCGGGCTATCCTGGCACGATCATCTCGACGATGCAGCAAGCGGGAAGAGCGGGCCGGGGTAAGGGCGAGTCTATCGCGACCTTGGTTGGATTTCACGACCCCCTCGATCAGTACTTCATGAAGCATCCGGACGCGCTGTTCGGTGGGTCCCACGAACACGCCATCATCGATCTTTCGAACGAATATATTAGCGCAGGACACGCTATGTGCGCGGCGGCCGAGTTACCGCTGCGGCTCCCTGACGATGAAGCATATTTCCCGGCGCTTCTTGCAGAATCGCTCGCGGCTCTCGAGCACCAAGGCTTAGTGAAGAACACCGCGAGCGGGTGGGTTTACTCAGGCAGAGGCAGGGCAACCGAGGCAGTGCCCCTGAATGCGCTCTCCTCGCAGGTGTTCAAGATGCTGTGCGAAGGGCGACTGCTCGAAACCCTCGACAGGACCCGCGCGTACCGAGAGGCCCATAAAGGGGCGGTGGTGCTTCACGAGGGCGAGACCTACATCGTCGAGCAGCTCAATTTGAGTAGCGGCATCATATCCGTGAGCAAAAAGCCCGTCGACTTCCATACGGAGCCGATCAAAACCGTTGATCTTCGCGTGATACAAGAGCTAGAGACCCAGCAGAAAGGCGCGTTGACCGTGTCTTTCGGCGCTGTCGAAGTCGTCGAGCAGTACGTCGGATACAAAACGCTGCGCTACGATCAAGTCGTCGGAACTGAGAGCCTCGACCTGCCGCCCCTCCGCTTCACGACGACGGCGCTGTGGCTCACCGTGCCAGAAGCTGCCGTGGAACGCGTCGTAGCGAAGCAGCTTGACATCGCTGGTGGCATCCACGGCGCAGAGCACGCTTTAATTGCAGTGATGCCGCTGCACGTGATGTGCGATCGGTGGGACATCGGCGGCGTTTCGACCGCGTGCCATCCGGATACAGCACGACCTACGATCTTCATCTATGACGGTTTCGAGGGCGGGATTGGTCTCGCCGAAAAAGCGGTCGAGCTCATCGCCGACATCGTCACAATGACACGTGAGCTCGTCAGAGGCTGCTCGTGCGACGTCGGATGCCCGGCATGCATCTACTCGCCTAAGTGCGGGAATGATAACAAGCCTCTCGACAAGGAGGCTGCAATCGTTCTGTTAGACGAGCTCGTTGCACATATGGCCAAAGCGAATCGATTGAACGCTTCTTGATGCACGTCACGACCATTTCGCAAGACGGACGCCGAAGGCCTCTGGGTCTCTGCGACTAACCTGCACGAACGCGGTGATGCGTGCTATTCTCACTTTGAACCACCAACGTCTGTCTATAAAAGGTGGGGTCCTATTTTCCAAAGTGCGGAGGCGCAGACGCAGGCAAGCCACAAACGATTAATACGCTGACGAAGCACATCGAACGTATCGTTGCGACTTAACGAGGTGCTTATCGTGGCCTTCGACGTTATTCCCGCTATTGATATTAAAGATGGTCGATGTGTCCAGCTAGTAGGAGGGGCACCGGAAAACGTCCTTGTCTCGTTAGAGGACCCGGTATCCGTGGCGGAACACTGGATTGACAGCGGTGCCACCAGCCTCCACGTCATCGACCTCGACGGCGCTTTTGGGAAGCCTCGAAATCTTAAGATTGTCTACAAGCTGGCAAAACTCGACGCGTTCATTGAGGTCGGTGGCGGGGTTCGCTCGCGGGAACACGTTGCTGACCTTCTCCAGATAGGCGTCGACCGGGTGATTTTAGGTACCGCCGCCGTCCGAAACCCAACGATCGTCCACATCCTGAGCGCCGAGTTCGGTAGTGCGTCCGTCATGGTGTCAGTCGACGCGCGAGGGGGCGAGGTCCTGATTGAAGGATGGACGCGAAGCTCGGGCTTGCGGCCTGAGGAGCTGGGTTTGCTCTTTCAGGAGATGGGTGCGGGTTCGCTGCTCTTCACGGACGTGGAGGTAGAGGGGAGGATGAGCGGGATACGCGCCGACGTAATTCGCGGTCTCGTTGAATACGTCAACGTGCCAGTTATCGCGTCTGGCGGTATAGGATGCTTAAGTGACATACGAGCAGTCGCCTCGACCGGAGCCGCCGGCGTCGTTATCGGCTCTGCGATATACACGGGGAAGATCACGCTTAACGATGCGTTTAAAATAGTACGCGACCTCTAGGGTACGGAGTAAAACATGCGGACGGCCAACGTTCAGAGGCAAACCAAAGAGACCGAGATTGATCTGCACCTCAATCTCGACGATCCGTCAGAAACGGCAATTGAGACCGGGGTACCGTTCTTTACGCACGTTCTCGAGGCTCTCTCCTTGCACGGCGACATCGGAATACGCATCGTTGTGCGTAGCGACGGCAATCCGCATCACGTAGTTGAAGACGTCGGCATCGCACTCGGGATGGCGCTGAAAAGCGTGATTGCGGGGACGGCGGGCATCAGACGATTCGGAAGCGCCTCCATTCCAATGGACGATTCGCTTGCCACCATCGCTGTCGATGTAGCAGGGCGGAGCTACGTCGTATTCAATGCCACGATCGCCTCTGGCGTCGACGGCATCGATGCCAGCTTAGTGAGACATTTCATCCAATCGCTCGCGTCGCACGCCATGCTCACGATTCACGTCAACGCTTATGGTTCAGACGATCATCACACGATCGAAGCAATCTTCAAAGCGCTCGGCGTCGCACTCAACGAAGCACTACAGCCTCGAGAGGGAGTCCGCAGCACAAAGGGAGTGCTATAGACTGTTTCGGCCGCTTGCAGACTGATAAGGGCTGCCAGCACTCATTTTCTCGACGAGCCTGGCAGTATAATCAACGGTCGGCGTTGCCCTCGAACGATGTGGCGAAGCGTCAGAGAGACTGTTTGTGCCTTAGTGCCGTGCAGTAAGCATACCAGTCTTTCCAGTCCTCTGGTGCTTCCCAAAAAGGGCATTCAAACATCGGAGCCGTCCATTGTCGTAGTCGCGAACAATAACAACACTGGGTCGCTGAGGCGTTGAACTTCTCCTCGTTTTTGCATAACGAACAACGACGAAGCGGAACGTATCCGATGTCAAAGAGCTGCCAGTCGATGTCGGCCATTTACCCTTCCTCGCCACGATAGACCGCTGGAGAGTCGCGCGTCGTAAAACTCAATCCTAAACACTGCAAGAGCACCAAGGATGTTAATGTTTGTGTTTAGCGCGAAGGATCAGAGGGCGCATCTGCTCTTCCAACCAGCTTGAGCTACGTGTTTTGTGGCCGGAGGCCGCATTTCCGTTGCGGTATGGTCCCACGATTTACTTTCGGTGCCCGCACCCCTGGTTCGACGCAACGAAAACGCTCAAATCGGCGATACCAAAACAGTTTCCCGCCTGCACTGACTACTTTTTGCGGCGAGATTTTGCCGTTGGCAGCCAAGCCATACCAACGCAGCGCGGTTGCCGCCGAATCGGTCGATGTACTTCGCGAACGCTCAAACGGGTCTGACTTAAGTCGAGACGTTCCTTTCCTCTGCGCGTGGAAGAGCTCGTGCTGGACGATTGCGTTGATGCAAAGGCATAAATTGACTGGATACGTACTTCCGGGTATGCAACAGGCCTTAATCGGGAAGCTTGAAGCCTTCGGCTTGAGCGCGAAAGAGGCCAACCTCTACGTGTTATTGCTAAAGTACGGTCCAAAAACCACGGGCGAGCTCGCCAAGCTGCTCCACAGCTACCGCGTCGATATCTACCGTGTCTTAGAGACACTCGCGGAAAAGGGGATGATTGAAGAATCGGTCGAGAAGCCGACCAAATACGCGGCCGTCGCGGCTGATGCGGCGCTCGCAGGGGCTATGATGCGGCACGCGTATGAGCTCCGCTGGATGGAGGAGAATCGTGACGAAGTGCTAGAGCTCACAAAAGAGTACTTGTCGAGCGATGCCCTTGCAGACGACCTTTACACGTTTAAAGTGATTAAGGGCCGTTCGAACACGCTCGCCATTATGGAGCAGCTGGTTAACGCGGCCGAATCACACATCGCATTCATCTCATCACTCGTTGGCATCTCAACACTCTCTTCCAGCGGGATTCTCGAGCACTGTATCGAGGCGGCCGAGAGGGGCGTTCGCGTGAGGTGCGTCACGGAGATTCTCCCACGCAACGTCAGTTCGGCGCGCGAGGCACTTGCCGGAGGAATCGACGTGCGCCACTACGACAACTACGCAGGAATACGATTCCTCGTTGCCGACGCTCGGGAAAGTCTGACGACCATAACGTTTGACGCGCTCCGCCACGGAAAGGACGCAGGTGATACGGCTTTCTGGACTAACAGCCCCGAATACGCACAATATCTCGAGGCAAGCTTTGAGCTCCTGTGGGACGCTGCCACCGACGCCACGCAACGCATCGAAGCCGTTTTAGCGGACGTCGATGGCGCACGCGCAAAAGCGGCCAAAAACAGCCCTTAATCGCGTTCCGCTGCGTTAAGTCAAGGTCGAAGCGTTTTTATAGGTATACGTTTTATCGTACGTGCTGGGCCGAGCGACCGTTTTTGTGATGTGATGTCCTATGATTAGAGCGCGCTTACGTAAGTGCATACCACTCTTTATAGTCGCCGCACTTGTCGCTGCTTTTATTGCGGTACCGATCGCGGCGACGACTATGGTTTCTGTTGACAAGAATCAGACTAACGCCGGAGCTGCAATCATCATACAGTCTGATCTCGGAAAGCCGGGAGATACGGCAAAGATCGAATATTACTATGACGCTAACAAAAACGGCATCGATGACGACGGGAGCACGTGGACGTCTATCGCGCTTGTGAAGGACGGCGGGCCGAATAACCTGATTCAAGGTACGAGCGGCCAGATTGAGTACCGCTGGGTGCCGCCATCCGATCTCCCCGCCGGCCAGTACTTGATTCGGGTGACCGATTCAGACAATTCCACCCCCAAGGTCACCAGCGTCGATCTCAGCAGCCCTGCGACGCCACAAGTTTCGTTCCTCGTCGATGGAAGCACCACTAGCCAGGTCAAGCCCGGCGGGTTCGTTCAGGTCGAGGCAGACGTGAGCAACAACTGCGCGCTCTGCCACAGCGGCGACCCGTCGACGTGGAATGCCTCAAGCCCCGGTTTCGACGAGCAGAAGATGCAAGCGCACATAACGGCTGACTTGAGCGGATTGACGGGCAATGCAAGCGATACGGCAGTACCTGCCCAGATGACGCTGGGTCACGGCTTAGTCGGCTGGAACGTGCAAATATCCCCCAACCTCCAGGAAGGGGCAAAGGTGCAGGCCTTCATCCAGGTGACTGAGGCAAATTTGACCATCTCGAGCCACAACGCGACTCCGGCGAGCACCAACGCTACAAGCAATGCGACCACGAGTAACGCGACGAATCTCTTGGCCAACGCCACGCAGAGCAACACGACGCTTACGATCACGGGTATTTCGGAACCCAGCTATGTCAACAACTCGGTGACAGTGAACGTGACGGTCCTGAACAGAGGTGCTGACCCTGCGAACAGCACATTCCTCGTCTTCAGCAACTTGCCACAAGCAATCAGCGTCGACAACGGAGGCGCCTTTGACATTGGATCGAACTCAACCGCGGTGTTCGCGGTGAAGATCACTGCCGGAAGTGGCGCTTCAGGCAACTATGACCTTACTTTCTACGCGACGAGCGGAAACCTAACGAGTGAGAACCGAACGATTCCCATCCAGATCGGCAGCGCAAGCGCTGCATCCACGAGCGGAAGCCCGATACCCGGCTTCGAAGCTGGGTTCGTTGTTGTTGGACTCGTCATCGCCGCTTACATCGTAACGAGAAGGCGCTAACCCGCCGCGAGCCCTAAGCGGCGTACGTATATATACGCCGCCGCGCTATTTTGCAGATATGCAAGCCGGCCAAATCTATGACGACGTCGAAACCGTCATCATGGCGGCGGATGAACATCCTGAGTATCGAGAGCAAATCATAGACGGGTTCATCGAACAGGTGCTTGGCCGCCGCAAGCGACGCCTTGCCATGTGGCGCACCACAGCGCTGCTCCTCGGCATCGGCATCCTCGGAACGCTGTTCATCGACCGGCTCATATCATTTCCGCTGAGCCTCTTCGCCTTCATCTTCTTGTGGATCGTGATTATTGCGACGTGGGGGATCTCCCGAATGATGGCAATCGTCGAGCGTTACGCCATGCGGTTTGCACTTATGTGGCTCCTTACGCGAACGGCGTTGCAGCGAGGCGTATCGAGAGGCATCTTCAACTTCGTCACTCTCTCCCTTCTCAAGGCGGGGCTGAAACGATTCATCGGCCGGTATATGCTTTGAAAACGCGTCAGCTACGCGATAGACTGTTCTAAGACCTCGAAACGCTCGGATCGCGTTGTCGACTCTTCAAACGCGAACGACGAGCAGTGCCTTTTTCAAGACAGAGTCGTGGCCTGTGAGCTAGGAATGCGCGATGCTACAGCCTTATGGCCTCATCTACGTCGTACCCCTCGTGCACGACGCGCGCAATTTTCCTAACTAAGCCCGTCGGATCCTTCGCTTGAAATATGTTCCTGCCGATCGCCACGCCACGCCCTCCGGCGTCGATCGAGTCTCGCACCATCTGGAGCAGTTCCCGCTCGGTGTCCATTTGAGGGCCGCCGGCCACCACGACGGGAACGGGACATCCCGCTATCACTTCTTTGAAGGTGTCGACCTCGCCGGTGTAGTTCGTCTTAACGATATCCGCCCCCAGTTCCGCGCCAACTCGGGCGGCGAGTTTCACGTGCTCGACGTCGTGTTCGTCTTTGACCTTTTCGCCTCGAGGATACATCATCGCAAGCAGCGGCATACCCCAGTAATCGCAGCGCTCTGAAATCTGTCCGAGCGTGGCCAACATTTCCGATTCATTCTGCGCGCCGACGTTCACGTGAACGCTCACCGCATCCGCGCCAAATTTGATCGCCTCTTCAACGGTCCTGACGAGCACTTTGCGGTTTGGATCGGGAGCAAGTGACGTACTTGCTGAGAGGTGTATTATAAGCCCGACGTCTCGGCCATAGCCTCGGTGACCGTGTTTGGCCAAGCCGATATGCCCGAGCACGGCGTTGGCTCCTCCCTCGGCGACCTTGTTTACTGCGATCCGGAGATCTTCCAATCCCCTGATGGGACCCACACTCACGCCGTGGTCCATCGGCACGATGATGGTATTGCTCGTGTTCCGACTAAAAATACGCTCAAGCCGAACTGACGTTCCAATGTACATATGCGCAAGACTACAGCAGAGAGACTATTAAGCTTATGCGCTGCTTTCCAAGGGGAGCCGCACCGCTACGATAATCAAAACCGGTGACGAAGGTCTCATCGACGGTTTGGGCAGTGTGTCGAGGAACGGATGAGTCCCCCTGTTAGTTGTTTCACTGCGCTCTTGGCGAGTCTTCATCGGCGCTCTGAGCTTCAAGCTCATGAGGTTTAAGATGCTACTCGCCCACGTACCACGCTGCGCTCAGTGCGTGCACCGCCGGCCAAACGCAGAGTCGACGTGCGAAGCATTTCCGGAAGGGATTCCTCCTGACATACGCTATGGGGAACACGATCATCGTGAGCCCTATCCAGGCGATCGCGGCATACGATTCAAAAAGCACGCCATCGATGATCTCGCGCGGCCCGATCCGTGAAAACTGCGGCCAGTCATTACACCAGCGCGTTGCGTGACTAGCGCGCTCGCGCCCCTCCCGAACTGCAGAGAATCGACCGATCCCGCAAGAAGCTTAGCGACATATAGTCACCGCACGTCTCGAGACAAAAAAAGCTCAGTTCGCTGGACGGATCACGTGGAGAAATGTATCAACATTTTTTCGCTAGCAAGTTATTTGAGCTGCGGCTTGCATAAATATAACAAACGATCGAGAGGCGAGGCTATGCCACGGCATCTGGACGACTTGCGATGCAAGCAAGATCAGTTCATTCACACGCTGTATTCAGTAACCAAAGGCGATAGCAGCACGTGCGGTGACGTCCGCACGATCACGCGAAAGCTGGGCTTCGACCGCCACACGTGCACATCCGTCGTTAGCTATTTCGCGCAGAAGGGGATCATTGAGCAGCGTCACGAGTCGTTTTCACATTTAGTGACGTTAACTTCTAAGGGTGTCGACTTCGTCGAGATCACGTTTTCTGGCGCGGCGCATCTCCTTGAGACGACGCTGACCGATTTCGCAGACGGCGCGGCGTGCGTGTTCGACAGACCCAACTCGCGTGCGCTCAAAGAGTCACGGACAAAAAAACACTAAAAACAGCTTCGGTCGAGCAGCTGCGTTAGAAACACAGACCCAACCGGTACAGGTGCAGTTTTACGATTCTTTTGTTCCTGCCTGTGATCTTGATACGCAGGACGGCGGGGGATATAAGTACTCTGCCGGCACTAACCTTTGTTCCGCCAAGAGCCGCGGCAACATTCAACGCAGCAGCGTTTTTTTCCGCACGCTATTTCACTTGGCTGCTTATCAAAAATTATGCAGGTGGAGGAAAAGAAGATGGAGGCGCTAGAAGCTATTCACACGCGAAGAAGTGTGCGACGATACACGGACAAGCAAATTGATGATGAGACTATCCAGCAGCTCCTTGCGGCAGCAATGAGCGCGCCGTCGGCGGCGAACGAACAGCCCTGGGAGTTCATTGTCATAAAGGATCGCGAAATGCTCGACGCTATTCCGAAGTTTAGCCCGTTTGCGAGCATGGTTAAGCGCGCACCCCTCGGCATACTCGTTTGCGCGGATACGCGGAACGTCATCGTCCCGGGATTCTGGGTGGAAGACTGTTCGGCGGCCACGCAGAACCTCCTCATCGCTGCCCGCGCGCTTGGATTGGGAGCGGTGTGGACAGGCGTCTACCCCATGGACGGGCACGTGGCCGGGTTTACCAAGCACTGCCAGCTCCCCGAAGGCGTGATTCCGCTGGCGTTTGTCGTGATCGGCTATCCTGCCGAAGAGCCGCCAGCACAAGACAGGTTCAGCAAGGAGAAGGTTCATTCAAACGTGTGGTGACTCAAGGGTGAGCTAGGAGCGCCGCTCGCTTAAGCAGGGCGGTGAGTACTACCGGCTAAACTGCAGCCGTGAGTTCGGTTGGCATTTTCGTGAACCGACGTTACGATAAAAGCGAGTCGCCGCCGCTCGTTGGCGTTGAAACGCTTAAGTACCACCGTATCTTAATATATATCTAAAGATAGATTATATTAAACGCAAGCTGACAAAACCGCTTGCAACGGAGCACCATGGACGATTACTTGATCAAACGACTTGAAAATGCTCAGACTATGTCCGACATCTTTGAGGTCGTCAAGGCGACCGTCGAGAGGTCGACGGGCATGAGCCGAGGCGGTATTATGCTCGGTTTGGCGAACCTCGGCAACCACCCGAACGGGTTCTTCGGGGCGTTTTACCCCGTCGGATCGAACATCATCGTTATGAACGAGATCCCGCTTCTCCGCATCAAGGAGACCGACCCGGCACTCTGGAAGCCCTACGTGTTTCACGTCCAGCTCCACGAGTACATGCACTCCTTGGGGTTCCTCAGCGAGCACGTCGTGAGACAACGCGTCCACGCGATCACAAAGAGCGTCTTTGGTGAGGAACATCCTGCCACGCTCCTTGCGGCAAACACCGAACGTTTCATCCCAAACCTCGCGTACCCGAACGCATCGTGGCAACCGAAAGATCTCAAGATCAAGCTCGTCGAGGACTTTGACCGGTCGAGCGCCAGCTACTTTGCGTAGTCTGATGCGCGCCGGCGTCGCTCGCTCGTGACTGTTTTTTTTTACAGAGCAGCGCCAAGATGCCTTTTTCGACGCCTATCGCACCCTCCCCCGGGCGAGCGAGGCAAAGATGCCGATGAAGCAGAGCACAGTGAAGAGCGAAAAGGCGAGTTGATTGCTCTGCATAAAGAGCTCGGATGACCCAGGCGTAATCACCGTCTGCCCGATGATGAGCGCAAAAATGAGCTCGACGAGCGCGACGCTCAGCACTTGCCCGATCGTGCGCATCGTCGCGATCGTTCCCGAGGCCAGCCCGTAAAATCGGCTTTCCACAGAGCTCATGACGGCGTTCGTGTTCGGCGACGAGAAGAGACCGAACCCGAACCCGAGAATAGCCAAACTCGCGATGACCACCGGTATAGGCGTCGTCGGCGTTAGAAAAATGAAGGGGGCGAGGCCGACGGTGGTCATTCCCATGCCGATCGAGGCGACGACCTGCGGTTCGGTCCTGTCCGAAAGCCGCCCCGCCACCGGCGACACGGCAGCCTGCACGATGGGCTGTGCTATCAGTATAATGCCCGCTATTTCAGGGCTGAATCCCCGCACGCTCTGCAGGTAGATGCTCAACAACAGCGTTACGGCAAACGTGGCACTATAGCTGATGAGCGCGGCCACGTTTGAAAAGGCGAACGCCCGATTCCTGACGAGAAGAGTGATACTGAAGACAGGAAATCGCACCCGCATCTCCCAGACAACAAACGATGCGGCCGCCACGACCCCAAAGACGAGGAGCCCAAGGCTACTTAACGCAGGAATCTGTGTCAGGCCGTACACGAGCGAGAAGAGCGCTAACCCGAAGACGATCGAGCCTATGAGGTCAAATGGTTCGCCCTTTGCCTCGGCCCACTCCCACTTGAGCTTGCGCAGGCTAACGACAGCGATGATGATCCCCAGCGGGATGTTGATGTAAAAGATGCTGCGCCATCCGATATACTGCGTCATGAGGCCGCCGAGGAACGGGCCGACCGACAGACCGAGATAGACGGCGGCGGTGCTGACGCCGAGGGCCTTGCCCCTCTCACCGGCCGGATAAGCTGACGTGAGGATGGCAAAGCCTGTGCCCGTTATCATGGACGCCGCGAAGCCCTGGAACGCACGAAAGGCGATCACCGACGTGCTCGAAAACGAGAGCGAAATGAGAAACGACGCGACGGAAAAGAGGAGCGCCCCGTAGGCAAAGACGCGTTTCCTGCCGTAGATGTCTGAAAACTTGCCGAACGGGACGAGAAAGATCGCCAGGGTGAGGAGGTAGGCGGTCGCGACCCACGCGAGCGTGACGGCGTCCATCGCGAACTCACCTGCTATCGACGGAAGCGCGATGTTCACGGCGGACACGTCAAAGGGCGTGAGGAAGGCGGCGAGCGTTACAACGATCAGGACGAGCGTCCTATCCGCGACAGGGAGCGTTTGTGCATCGGTATCTCCAGAGGGCGCCACACCGTTCACCTTCCCGTTGCCACGATACGACACGGTCACGCGTCTCCCGTTCAAGCGCCGCCGCGGCGTCAGCCGTACGCGTAGGCGTGTCGTCGTTGGCCTGCAGTGCGTTTGAGTAACGTAGCTCCTCACTTTTTGCCTTTTCGGCGTGATAAGGAGCGAAACATCGCACTCGCCGCTTCCGAAGCACAACGGTTTTAACGGGTATGCGCCAATCCCTCTTGAAACGCTAAGATTGAACGCATCGTGATGAGAGGTGTAAATCGTGCCGGTGCCAACCCCAAACATTGACAAGATGAAAGCGGAAAGAGATGTCGGGGGGCTGATCCGTGCCCTCAAGGATGCCGACGCGGCCACTCGCTATCAAGCGGCACAGGCCTTGGACGAGCTTCGAGATTCGAGGGCCGTTGGACCACTCACGGACGCGCTCCGTGACGAAGCGATGACCGTTCGCGCTAGAGCAGCGGAAGCGCTTGGGCGGTTAGGCTATATCGGCGCGGTTGAGCCGCTCGTTCGAGCGCTAAACGACGCGAGTGCAAACGTTCGCTATGCGGTGGCAACCGCTCTCGGAGCGCTGCGTGATCTGAGGGGGGTCGAGCCGCTTATTCGGGTGCTGCGCGACGACGCCGATAACGTCGTTCGCACAGAGGCCGCCCGAGCCCTCGGAGCGTTGGGAGACAGCAGAGCGGTTGAGCCGCTTATCGATGCGTTGGCCGATGTGCACGACGAAGTGAGAGAGGCGGCATCAGACGCCCTCACGGCGCTGTTCGGTGAACGGGCGCGACAAGCAGTGAAGCTCTATCTTTCCGAGAGAGACCGCCGAGAAGCGGAACGGCGAGGCGACGTGACGCCGCGGGCACGCGGTCACAAACAGGTGCCGGCCTTTTGTTCGCGGTGGGGCAGAGAAGTGACGCTCCTTCGCGGCTTCTACTCGTTTTTTGACGTGTGCGAGGGTAGTTTGGCGCATGCTGGAAAGCCGTGCGAGAATTATCACTGTCTCTACAACGACGTTATGGTGAGCGGGTTTTGGCTGCGCAACGAGATGGGCGTTACGGACTTTGCCTCCAAAACAGAAACGAATAGCGCGATGAAAGAGCACGGTGCGGTCGATTACACACGACCGTGACGGCGGCGGCCATACGAGCGGACTTTTGGACCTGCTTGTTAGCGCGATACGCAGACTCGCGCCTCAAGGTTAGTATATAGTGTCTCAACAGCTTTGAGGTCGCTGCGCCGATGAAGCTTCCCCGCAAAGCCCTAAGAAGCGCACCTCTTCTTCGGATTTATGGATGTAGCTACACTGATTGATGTAACGTATCGGATCGGCACATCACATCCGTTCTGGCCCCTCGTAGTGTATGAGGTCGGGATAATAGCCGCAACAAACCTCTTCAAATGGCATACTGAGCGCGAGGGGGTCGACGTCGTAGGTAACAAGGCACGGTGCGTGTCTCCTACTGCTGCGCTGCCTGCAAGCGGTAGTCGGGGGCCTCGCCATAGGTGAGATCGGACTGAAACACGTCGAGCTCGGCGACGACCTCGTTAGCACGTCGCGGAGGTCTTGAGCAGTCGCCACTTCGATCTCGGTTAGACGCATGTCCACCTCTTTTTTTGTCCACCCCTCGGAACGCCGCTGCTGTTTGAACTTCTTGTCGTATTCGCGACGTTTAGTTTCGTCTTTATCTGGTATTTTTTTCTTATCTTGCCTCCGATTCTTTTTTGACTTGTTGTTGCGGGGGTGCATGTTATGTCGTGCCCTTAAGTGTGCACCGGCACTTATCGCCCGCTTTTTAGTATAAATAATTAGTGTTATCTTCGGCTTAAACCTTTCGCATAAAAAAAGCCTACAGCGGTTTTTTTAAAAAAATATACCGAAAAATCTGTTAGTTGGCTGGCTGGAGCGTGTTGATTTGTGGCGACCGTCTGCAGGCCGTATCCAACGAATCCCAAAGTTCTGTCGAGTTTCGTTTCTTGAAGAGCTGATCGTTGTTAGCGCAATTGAGTCATCTTTGACGCTCGCTCATGAGCACTTGATTGAGCATATTTCTCTCGAGCGTCCCAACGTGGCATTCTGCACGAGCGATCCGAACTGCGCTCAATGGCTTTTGTCTGCTTTGGAACAAGAGTGGACGCAGTCGATTGACAGTATGCAGCGCATAGGTGATCTGTTGTACAACGATTTTTTCTTGCGATAGAAAAAGCTGCAATGACATGGCAAGTTGGACCCCGAGATAATCGACGACGAGCGAAGATCCAGACAGAAGATGCTGCCCAGAAACAGAAGCAAACCGTGTGCTGCGTTGCCCAACAACGTGCCGAGTTCTCTTGACCAATAGATGAAAGACGAGCAGGGAAACGGCGTATACAAGAATAAAGTAGCCCCAACGGCCGCCGATAAAAGGATTAGCGGTCGGCATCGTTATGGTAGTATTGGCCCTCTCTAATCCAGCCGAAGCAAAAGATGAGTATCTACAATCCCAACAGAGGTTTTCTTGAGCACGTCGTAGACGTGCAGTTGTGGGAGCGTTTTTGACTGACTAGTCAGCGTGAAACGAAATGACAAAAGCCGTTCCGTTCTCTCTGTTCAGTTCAATGGTGCCCTCGAGCTGATTGACCAACGTGAGAACGAGCTGCATGCCCAGCGAGTCGGTCGCCCGAAAGTCCACATCAGCTGGGAATCCCACGCCGTCATCCGCAACGGTCAAGGTATACGCCCTGTTCGAACGCTGTAGGGCGACGGTGACGCCACCCGTCCTTCCATCGGGAAACGCATACCTTAATGAGTTTGACACGAGCTCGTTGATGATGAGCGCGCAGGGGATGGCGGCGTCCACGCCGAGCTGGACGTTCTCGATCTCAACAGTGGTCGTGATTGCTCCTAGAGGGACGTTGTACATCCGCAGGAGCTCGCCAACCAAGCTCTCGACGTAATCACCGAAGTCGGAGGCGCGTTGGCTCGTGGACCTTCTGGGCGGCGATGATTCTGCCACGCCCGCTGAAACAAGAGCGCAGAAAAAAGACGCTTAGATACCTGCGAGGCGCCCGTTGCCGTTAGACATCGACTGACGCGGCGAACGCGCTCGTGATTCGGGGCGAGTTCGATGCGTGTGCACGCTGTCGCCAACCGCAATGCTCGGTTGCGCGGCGCCGTAATGCCAACGTCGGCAACCAAATGGACTCATTCCCGGACAAGCAACGTGCTCGCACCATACAATATCCCAGCGGCGACCACAAATACGCCGACGTAAGCAACTAGCGCTTGGCTTGGAGTCGTCGCGCTTATCCTGTTATTGGCTACGTATATAAGGAGGAGGCCAGCCACCACAACTATTGCAGCGACAAGAAGCCCTCTGCGCCCTTCACGCAAGCGAGCGCTCCAATCTTTTGTTTTGCCCATTTCGTGTTGTTGTCCTGCAGCGCGAAGTTTTACGTGCGGTTACGTGCAGCGCGCGCGAAATCCTACATCCTGAAGGAGGTGTGTCGCCGACGCCAAAAGAAGGATGAGCACGGAAATAGGCGTTCCCTACATTGCATTTCTTGTGATCAACAAGCGCATTCAGTTTTATGCAGGGTCACGCTACAAAGACTACCCAGAGGCCTCAGCAACTGGAGCATCCCCGCTTGAGGTAACGAGCAGTCAGGTCAGTGACAGCACGAGCCGCGCTTCATCACAGTCTTTCTGAGACAAGGGACCAACAGTACAACGTGTATCACTATTGTAAGCGCCAACAAGATAACGTGCATCACTACTATGGCGAGACCAAATAGCAACAACAGCTTTGAAAACCCTAGTTTGCAGAACATCGTTCGCCTCACGCACGTAAACGCGTCGTTTACGTTAAAAGAGTACACCTAAAGATAAACGTTTGCCCCGGCTGCTTTTCGGCTTTAGCTCGGGTTTTCTATCGTTACTATAACTCTGCTCTTTCATATCAGAGCCGACCAGGAACAGCGCTCGGGAAAAAACTCAGCCTCCCTGCTTCTTCCCCTCCAGAGATTCTTTCAGGCTCTGCACCTCTGCTCGCATCCCCTTGAGCTCGGCGAGGTCAGCCTTGATTTCGTCCGTGCGGTCCTCCAATGTAGAGAGCTTCTCTAAGCGCTTCTCGATTGCGCTCAGTTGTGCGA
>Ga0208692_1000122_pt1 | contig 77586 bp, 65 predicted proteins | sample June2015DPH_20_1_3_FD_184721 | JGI IMG/M metagenome (GOLD analysis project Ga0208692, IMG submission 184721) | Peatland microbial communities from SPRUCE experiment site at the Marcell Experimental Forest, Minnesota, USA - June2015DPH_20_100... | ecosystem: Environmental > Terrestrial > Soil >... | reverse complement strand
CGCAAGGAGGCCATGGACGCGCTGCGTGCGGCGTTCCGCCCGGAGTTTCTGAACCGGGTGGATGAAATCGTGATCTTCAACCCGCTCGGAAAGGAGCAGCTCGAGAAGATCGTGGACTTGTTGCTCGTCGGAGTGGCGAAGCTTCTTGCCGAGCGCAACATCCACATCGAGCTCACCGCCGCCGCGCGCGACCTGCTGCTCCGCGAGGGCTACGACCCGGCTTACGGCGCCCGGCCGTTGCGCCGCACGATCCAGCGGCTGATTCAAGACCCGCTGGCTCTCAAGATTCTCGATGGCAGCGTCCTGCCGGGAGATCACATTCTCGTGGATCGCGACAGCCGCAGCGATACGATTCGCTTTGAGACCGGGAGCCAAGACCGGAAACGCCCGACCGTCGCGGCAGCCTCTTGAATGTGCTTTGCTTGACGTGTCGAGGGGCGGCTCTTAGACTGAAACTCCGCGAAGGAAAGGCACGTAAAAAGTTTAGGGACTCTTCACTATGAGAATTCTTCGCACCGGCTTTCTACTCATCGCCATGAGCGTGCTCCTGGTTTACGGCGCCGGAGCGATCGCCGGTCCGGGTGGGATGAGGATCGCGCTGGCCATCGCCATCGTGATGAATCTGTTCGCATACTTCTTCTCGGACAAGATCGCGCTGCTCTCCAGCGGCGCGAAGCCCGTCTCGCGCGAACAGCTTCCGCGCCTCTATGCGGTCATGGAGCGCCTCGCGGCGAAAGCCAATCTCCCCGTTCCCAAACTCTACGTCATACCCCAAGCGGCTCCCAACGCCTTCGCCACCGGCCGCAATCCGCGCCACGCCTCCGTCGCCGTCACCGAGGGCTTGCTGCAACTTATGAACGACGATGAGCTCGAAGGCGTAATCGCTCACGAGCTGTCTCACGTCCGCAACTACGACATCCTCATCACCTCGGTCGCGGCCACAATTGCCGCAGCCATCACTTTTGTCGCGCGGATGGGGTATTTCGCCGCGCTCTTCGGTTATGGCGGCCGGGACGACGACCGTGAAGGCGGAGGACTCACGGCACTTCTCACGATCATCCTTGCGCCCATCGCGGCACTGATGCTGCAGCTCGCCATCTCGCGCCAGCGCGAGTATTCCGCGGACGCCACCGGGGTACGAATGGTCGGCCACCCCTACGGACTGATCAGCGCCCTGGAGAAGCTCGGTGCGTACAACAAACGCATCCCGAGCACGAGCCTCACTCCTACGACGTCTACCCTCTGCATCGTCAAGCCTCTCTTCGGGGGTGGTACGTTGTCATCGCTTTTCAGTACGCACCCACCTCTCGAGGACCGCATTGCCACCCTCCGTGAGATGACGGTCATTCCTCAGCGCTGATCTGGACCGCAGCGCTGCTTGCCTGTGGTTCCTTCCCTCTGTCGCCCCTTGGTTCGAAGACAGGTAAACTTTTCAGAAGGGTTCATCTGATCTCGTCCCGCTACTGATCCAAGTCTTTGTGTTGCAGTGAGTTGCGCATCCAGGCAGCTACGATAGCGAATGGCGCGTCAAATGCATTATAGCTGGAGGAGATTGTTGACCGGGTCCAGACCTGGGGGTCGGATTCATGAATTGCCGAGACACCATCCATCTGATTTGTTGGTATTTAGAGGGGAAGCTTTCCCCGAGCGTGGAAAGCGAGATCGAGAATCATCTGAGCCATTGTACGGACTGCCACACAGTTCTGGCCGCGGCCGTTTCTATCCTGGACCAGTATTTTGGCGAGGGCGCGAACGCGGAAGCTGCCGTGGCAGTAAGAGCCGCCTGAGCGGGACCTCAGTAGTCCACTGATTCTACGAAACTTAGTACATCCTTGTAGCGCACACCTCTCCTTCTCCGTGGTTGACAAACCCAGTCCTCCAGAGGCACTTCTTCCGACTATAGGTAGGAAAGCCGATTCAGTAAGATTTTACCCGCCAGCAAAGAATCGAGTAAAGATTACAGGCTCTAGTACCAGAATAGAGGGTCTCTCAAGCGGACCTTTCCGCTCTATCTTCAATTTGCTCAATGGATTAGCCAGCAACATGGCCAGATCAGCTTTTTGGCGGGGCAGGTGCTGTCTTGTATCGTGCAGGGTCCCATCGAAAAAAGGAGAAGAATTCCATGAGTGAGATTCATGAGGAACATAGGGACTATAACGTTCCCGCAGCCGGCACCCCTCGCTGGGTAGGACTGGCGGTCGCCATTCTGGCGGCTATATCGTTGATTGCCCTCGGTATTGGCTGGAGCGCAGCCAATCGGGCCAAGAGCGTCGAGCAGATTGCTCAGACGACGCTGAAGCAGAACATTGACCAGCTGAACACGCGTGCAGCCAAGGCCGATGAGGTGAACGAGCAGCTTCAGAGCGATCTCAAGGTCGTGACGGGCAAGTTGCAGGTGACCCAGGAGGAGCTCATCGCGGCCCGCCGCCAAAACAAGGCTGCTTCGACGGAATACAGCAAGAAGCTCACGGGCCTGGAGACCTCGGTGAAGTCCGAGCTTTCCACCAAGGCGAGCGCCGAAGATGTCAAGAACCTGAGCGGCGACGTCACCGGCGTGAAGAACGACCTTGATGCCACCAAGGGCAGTCTGCAGATGGCCCGCAGCGAACTCGGCACTCTCATTGCCCGCAACCATGAGGAGATCGACCAACTACGACGCATGGGTCAGCGCGACTACTTCGAGTTCACCTTGACGAAGAAGTCCTCTCCTCAGAGAGTCGGCAGCATCCAGCTCCAACTCCGTGACACGAACGCCAAGAAGAATAAGTTCACGATCATTGTCCTTGCCGACGACAAGACCTTTGAGAAGAAGGATCGCTCGGTGAACGAACCCATCTTCTTCTACACAGGTGGTTCCCGTACGGCCCTCGAACTCACCATCAACAGAGTCACCGGCAATCAGGCCACCGGGTACGTGAGCATTCCCAAGGCCGGCGCCCCGCAACAGGCCAACACCAACCCCGGATCGGGGCTCTAGTCTCAACAGTCACACATCGCAGTTGCGTTTGCGCATAGTGGAAGGGGAAGGCCATCGGGTCTTCCCCTTTCCTTTTCGGCTTGCCAGCTGGAATGGGTTCCCTGCTACCCAGTCGAGCCGCCCGTTCAGCTGAACGCAGGAGGGCGCTGGACAGCGTCCCGTTCCCTGTGCCAAGCTAGTCTCTGCCCTGCATAAGGGGGGGGACGACCAGCCAATTCATCTGGAGGGGGGAACTCAATGAGCAAGCGTTTCATCTACGGAGTCATTGCCTGTCTTCTGCTGGCAGGCGTGACTCTGGCGACCGAAGGGTCTTGGACGGGCTACGTGACCGATACCATGTGCGGCGCGAAGGGAGCCAGTGCCGATCATGCAGCGTGTGCCAAGAAGTGTGTCGAAGAACACGGAGCGAAATACGCGCTCGTCACCGATTCCGACAAGAAGGTCTATGTGCTTGATCCGCAGGACACAGTCGCCGCCCACGCCGGCCATCATGTCACCGTGAAAGGCTCGGTGGAGGGCGATACGATCAAGGTCAGCAGCATCGAAATGGTGAAGTAAGCGGCTCCGGCGAGACGAGTTTTTTCCGCGGGCAGGGAATCAGTCCTGCCCGCCTTTTTTTTGGCATTGCTTCTCCCGCAGCTTGCGCTACGGATTCAGTGGGATTTCCAGCTCGGACGAAAGCTGGTGGGGATCGAACGGGCTGCACGCAAAATACCGGCCGCCGACTTCGATGGTCGGCACTTTGCGGCGCCCGCTGTTGACACGGGTGACCAGTTCTTCAGCGTCCGGGTCTTCATCGATATCGATCTCGCGGAAAGCGATGCTCCGCTGTTTCAGGAACGCCTTGGCCTGGTGGCAATCGCCGCACCATGCCGTTGTGTAGAGGATGATGGGCGTTCCAGTCATAGACGTGCACTTGGATGCGCGCCGCCGAAAAATCGGCACTAATCGCGAGGGATTCCGGAGCCGCTCCTGGACGCAACCTGCATGCGAATGAGCGCCCGCTGGAGGGCCAGCGACGCGCGGTCCCAGTCCAGACTGGGATCCTGCGAAGAAAGGCGCTTCTGGGCGCGCCCGAGTGCCGCTTTCGCCCGGTCCACGTCAATTTCCTCAGCCCGCTCGGCGACTTCAGCCAGCAAAGTCACGCGGTCCGGCAGCACTTCGGCGAATCCACGGATGACGGCCATGTGCCCACTCTGCCGGCCGACGTTATAACTCAACTCCCCCACGCCCAGCTCGGTCACGAGCGGCGCGTGTCCGGGCAGGATGCCCAGATAGCCGTCTGCGGCGGGAACCTGGAGATCGTCCACACCCTCGCGCAACAATTGCCGCTCCGGCGTGACCACAATCAGAAGTAGGGATTGGGCTGCCATGGCGCCTCAAACGGCCGCGCGCATCCGCTCCGACTGCTCGAGCGCTTCCTCAATCGTACCCACCATGTAGAACGCCTGCTCGGGAACATCGTCGTGCTTGCCCGCGACAATTTCCTGGAAACCGCGGATGGTGTCCTGGATCTTGACGTAGCGGCCTTCCTTGCCGGTGAACTGCTCCGCGACGAACATCGGCTGCGAGAGGAACTTCTCAATTTTGCGGGCACGCGCCACGGCCAGCTTGTCTTCGTCGGAAAGCTCTTCGATTCCCAGAATGGCGATGATGTCCTGCAGGTCCTTGTACCGTTGCAGGACGGACTTCACGGCTCGCGCCACCGTGTAGTGCTCCTGGCCGACGACGCGCGGGTCCAAAATCCGCGAATAGCTCGCCAGGGGATCCACCGCAGGATAGATGCCGCGCTCCACAATTTGACGGCTGAGATTGGTCGTGGCATCCAGGTGCGTGAAGGTGGCGGCGGGGGCGGGGTCCGTGTAGTCGTCCGCGGGAACGTAGATCGCCTGCACCGATGTGATCGAACCCTGTTTGGTTGACGTGATTCGTTCCTGCAGCTCGCCGATTTCGGTGTTCAAGTTCGGCTGGTAGCCCACCGCCGAGGGCATGCGTCCCAAGAGCGCGGAAACCTCCGAACCCGCCTGGACGAACCGGAAAATATTGTCGATGAAGAGCAGCACATCGAGGTGTTCGACGTCGCGGAAGTACTCCGCTACCGTCACTCCGGTCAGCCCCACGCGCAACCGGGAGCCGGGGGGCTCGGTCATCTGTCCGTAAATCAGCGCCGCGCGGGACTTCTCGGAGTCGCCCGGCACCACTACCTTCGACTCCTGCATCTCCAGCCACAGGTCGTTGCCCTCGCGCGTCCGTTCCCCGACCCCGGCGAAAACCGACACGCCTCCATGCTCCATCGCCACGTTGTGGATCAGCTCCATAATGATCACGGTCTTGCCCACGCCGGCGCCGCCGAACAGGCCGATCTTTCCGCCCTTCAAATACGGTTCGATGAGGTCCACGACCTTGATACCGGTCTCGAACATTTCGAGCGTGGTGGATTGGTCCTCGAGGGAAGGCGCCGGGCGGTGGATGGGATAATACGTGTCGCTCTGGATCGGTCCCAGTTGGTCCACGGGCTCGCCGAGCACGTTCATCACGCGCCCCAACGTCGACCTTCCCACCGGCACCGTAATCGGCGTGCCCGTGTCGTAGGCCTTCATTCCTCGCACCACGCCTTCGGTAGGCTTCATCGAAACGCAGCGAACCCGCCCTTCCCCAAGGTGCTGCTGCACCTCGGCGATGAGGTCGATCGGTTCCGGCACCTTGTACCCCTCGCTGGTCACGCGCACCGCGTTGTAAATGGCTGGCAGGTGGTGCTCTTCGAAATGCACGTCCAGCACCGGCCCGATCACCTGGACCACGTGGCCGATGGCTGCATATGCTTTCTCGCTCATCACTCCTCCATCATCTCATTCCGAGTGGCCGGAGGTGACTCGTCACCGGCCACTGATCGCTACGATGCCGAGGCGGCTCCGCTGACAACCTCGATAATTTCCTTGGTGATTGCGGCTTGACGCACCTTGTTCATGTACAACGTGAGCTGCTGGATCACATCGCCCGCGTTCTTTGTCGCCATTTCCATGGCCCCCATTCGCGCGGCGTGCTCCGCGGCCGACGATTCAAGCATGAAACGGAAAACCTGTGCCTCTACGTACCGCGGCAGGAGCCTATCCAGCAAGTACTCCGCCGGCTGCTCGTAGATGTAGTCCACCTGCGCCGTGGCCGCTTCGGCCGCCGGCATCTCCTCGGCCTCGATGGCCTCGATGGGGAGAAGCTTTTCGAGCGTCAGGTGCGGCGCCAGCACGTTCTTGAACTCGCTGAACACGATGTACACGGCGTCCACTCGTTTGACCGTGTACAACTCGATCACCTGGGTGGCAATCCGCCGGGCGTCCTCGAATTCCACCCGGGCCAGAACGTTGGTGTACTCGCCGGCGAATCCGCGTTCCTGTCTCCGCAGTGCGTCGCGGCCCTTCTTCCCGACCGGCAGCGCAAGAATCTGCTTCCCTTCGTGCTCGCGGTAAAACTCCGCGGCCTGGCGCAGGACGTTCGCGTTGAATGCGCCGCACAGCCCCCGCTCTCCCGTCACGACGATCAGCAGCAACTTCTCTTCCGGCCGGCGCTCGAACAGCGGGTGCACCGGGTTCTCGATGCGCCCGATGGTCGAGCGCAGCACCCGCGCCATCTGGTGCGCATACGGGCGCGCCGCAATCGCCCGCTCCTGCGCGCGGCGCAGCCGCGCCGCCGCAACAAACTTCATCGCGCGCGTAATCTGCTGGGTGTTCTTCACCGAGCGGATCCGGTGCCGGAAATCGAGCAGAGTGGGCATATCCCTTTCGGGGCCGAGGCGCTAGGAAGCCGCCACAGTGGCCGTGAATCGTTCCTTGAAGGCGTCGAGCACCTGTTTCATTTCGGCGCGCAGCATGTCGTCGAGCGCCTTCTTCGCCGCAATGTTCTTGAGCACGGCCGGGTAATTCGTCTCGACGAAATCAAACAGGTCGCGCTCGTACTGCCGGCACTGGTTCGGGGGAATGAAATCCATCGCGCCGGTCGTGCCGGCAAAAATGATGAGCACTTGCTTCTCGATCGGCAGTGGCGCGAACTGGCCCTGCTTCAACACTTCCGTCAGCCGTTGGCCGCGGGCCAATTGCGCCTGCGTGACTTTGTCGAGCTGTTCGGAACCGAACTGCGCGAACGCCGCCAGCTCGCGGTACTGAGCCATGTCCAACCGCAGCGAGCCCGCCACCTGACGCATGGCCTTGATCTGGGCGTTGCCTCCGACGCGGCTGACCGAAATGCCCACGTTGATCGCCGGCCGAACACCTGCATTGAACAAGTCGGCTTCCAGATAGATCTGCCCGTCGGTGATGGAAATCACGTTCGTGGGGATATACGCCGAAACGTCGCCCGCCTGCGTCTCAATCACGGGGAGCGAGGTCAGCGAGCCTCCTCCGAGCTTGTCGTTCAGCTTGGCGGCGCGCTCGAGCAGCCGCGAGTGCAGGTAGAACACGTCGCCGGGGAACGCCTCGCGTCCCGGCGGCCGCCGCAGCAGCAACGAGATCTCGCGATAGGCCTGCGCGTGCTTCGAGAGGTCGTCGTAGAAGGTGACCGCGTGGCGCTTGGTATCGCGGAAATACTCGCCCATGGCGCAGGCCGCGTACGGCGCGATGTAGTGCAGCGTCGGCGGCTCCGTGGCTGAGCTGGCCACCACAATCGTGTAGTCCATGGCCCCCGCGTCGGTCAGGACCTTCACCACTTGCGCGATGGTTGAGCGCTTCTGCCCGATCGCGCAGTAGATGCAGATTACGTCGTCGCCCTTCTGGTTGATGATGGTGTCCAGAATGATGGCGGTCTTGCCCGTTTGGCGGTCGCCGATGATCAGCTCGCGCTGGCCTCGGCCGATCGGAATCATCGAGTCGATGGCTTTGATACCGGTATGCAGCGGCTCGCGCACCGGCTGGCGGTCCACCACGCCCGGCGCCAGTTTTTCCAGCGGATTGCGCTGCCCGGCGGCGATGGGGCCCTTGCCGTCCTGCGGTTCACCCAGCGGATTCACCACGCGTCCGATCAGCGCCTCACCGACCGGCACCGACATGATCGTGTTCGTGCGCTTGACGATGTCGCCTTCCTTGATCTCCGTGTACTCGCCCAGCAGGACCGCGCCCACCTGGTCCTCTTCCAGGTTCAGGGTGATGCCCGTGACCCCGTGGGGGAAATCGAGCATTTCCCCGGCCATCACTCGTTCCAGCCCGTGAATGCGCGCGATTCCGTCGCCCACGCTGACGACGTAGCCCACTTCGTCCACGGCCACCGTCTGCTCGTAGTTCGAGATCTGTTCCTTCAGAATCTTGGTGATCTCGTCCGCTCTGATATTGGCCATTCCTGCTCCTATTCCGCCGACAGGCGCGCCCGCAGCCGGTCGAGCTGCGCGCGCACGGACCCATCGTAAATCGTCGAACCGATGCGCACCACCGCCCCGCCCATCAACGCCGGGTCCAGCTCGTACCGCGCCTCGATCTTCTTCCCGGTGAGCCGCTCGAGCGCCGCGTTCAATTCCTGCTTCTGCTGAGACGTGAGCTGCGCCGGGGTGGTCACCTGCGCCTCAGCCAAGCCCAGCCTATCGAGAGTCAGCTTGTGAAATTCCTTCTGGATCTCGGGCAGCAATAGCGTCCGGTCGTGGTCCACCAGCACGAAAAGAAAATTCCGCAGAATCTTGCTCGCGCCCATCCGCGCGGTGAGCTCTTCCACCGCGCCGTGCTTGCTTTCGAACTCCACCGACGGGTTGGCGAGGTAATTCTTCAGCTCGGCCGACTCCCGCGTCAGGTTCACGAAGTCCCCGAGCTGCTGCCGGACCGGCTCGATCGCGCCCTGTTCGAGAGCAATTTCGGCCAGTGCCGAAGCATACCGCTGCGCCGCGATGCTCAATTGGTTCTCCCCGGAAGCTCCGCGACAAACGACCGGAACAGACCTTCCTGCGTTTTCGGCGTCAGTTGCCCTGCGAGCAGCGCCTCGGCGCGCTCCACTGCGAGCTTCGCAGCCCGCGCCTTCAGTTCCATCCGTGCGGCACGCTCGGCCGCTTCGATTTCCGCGCGCGCCGCCAGCGCAATCCTTTCCGTCTCGCCGCGCGCCATCTTGCGGATGCGCTCCGCGTCATCGGCGGCATCGCGGTGTGCCGTATCGCGCAGCGCCGCCACTTCCTCTTCGAGCCGCTTGAGCTTCGCCTCGGCTTCGGCCAATCGCCGGTCGGCGTCTGCTTTGGCTGCGGCCGCTTGCGCGATGGCTGATGAGATCGCGTCGGCCCGCGCGCGGAAGTAAGCCGGGCCCTTCTTCGCGATCAGATAGCCGACCGCTCCGGCCACCAGAGCGAAGTTCAGCCACTTGAAGACTTCGCCGGCCGGTTGTTCGGCCGGATTCTCCTCTTTCCCCTCCGCCGCCCACGCTGCGCCGGCAAACGCTGCGAGGAGAAGGAGCATAGCCGCGCAGAAAACCAGGCGGCGTTTCATCGCGCCTCGCTCGACGGGCGTACTGGGCCCCGTTCCAGGATCATGCGGGCAATATCGGCGCCAAGCTGGTTGACCGCGGACTCGATCTGTTTCCGTGCCGTGGCCAACTCGGCTTCGATGCGCTCCTTCGCGGTGCGGACCTCTTCTCCCGCCTTGGTGCGCGCCTCTTGGAGCCGTTCATTGCGTTCGTCGAGCAGCTTGCGCCGGACTGCATCGTGCTCCGCATAGATTTCCGCACGCGCCTTCTTCAAGGCTTCTTCATGCTGTCTTACTTTCTCATGCGCCGCGGCTTGACCGGCTTCAGCCGCCCGTTGCGTCCCGGCCGTGCGTTCCTGCCGTTCCTGCATGACGCGTGCGAGGGGCTTGAAAAATTGCGAGCGGAGGAATAGGTAGAACGCAAAAACGATCAGGACCGTCGGCACAGCCTGCAGGAATAGCTCGCCGAGCTGTCGAACGATTTCCATCCGATTGTCGCACCTTTACCCGGAAAGGCCGCCGCTACACCCCTGAGAGAGGATACCGCATCACAGTGGGCCCGGAGCATGCCTGAATAAAACTGGGTTTTATAGCATTTAGCGGGGTTTGCGTCAACGGGACCCGATCCGTCGGCGGTTCGCGAGGGCAGTCGACTACGAAGACCATTGCGCCTTCGGATCGGGACGTTACCCGGCCCGGCGAGCACTTTTGCCGAGCCACCGATCGAGGTCGTGCACGCGATGCAGAATACCCAGCGCGCCCAGTTTGCGTAGGCCCTCGGCACGCTTCCGGTAAGCCAGAGTGCCTGTCGGCAACACTCCCAAGAACGGCACCCCCGCTGACCTCGCCGCCAACGCATCGTCGATGTTATCGCCCAGGTACACCGCAGTCCTCGGCTCGCGCCCCTTCAGGATCAGCAACAACCCTTCCGGATCAGGCTTTCCGTTCTTCACGTCTTCCGACGTGACCACCCGGCTGATCGAGCCGTGTCCCGGCCACGCCTCGAACGTGTGGCCAAACTCTCGCCGGTTCCGCCCTGTGAACACGGCCAGTTCGTAGCGCTGCGCCCACTTCTTCACGTCCCGCGGCGCCACAAGCCACCGTTCCCGGCAGGCATTCCCCTTACCTAAGCCGTCCGTTCCCCAGAAGACCCGGTTGCACTCCTTCTTCACCTCTTCATAGCTCGCGTTGCATCCCAGCGAATTTACCCAGTCTGTCGTCAGCTTCCAATCGTCGTTATAGCCCGTTCGGTTCTTCCACTCGTGGAGTTGAGCGTAGGTCACTCGGCGCTTCGTGAAATGGTGGACCGTGTCCAGGACCGTGCGCTGATAGGAATGCCGCACGTCCAGCAGCACGCCATCCACGTCGAAGATGAGGATGTGCGTTTCGGCGGGCCGGTGGACTCTCGTTTTCTTCGTCATTCTTGTTCCAGGCAGAAAGTCAGGGCGAGCGCGCGGCATTCCCGTGGCTCGCCCGAAACAGTAAAGTGTCGCCGCCGCGGCAATCTTCGTCAAGCCGGCATGCCCCCCGGCAGCGCGTCCGGCGGATCGGCGCTCCGGTGAAAACCTCGGCGAAGTTAGCTCTCCATCTGTGCTTGGAGGACCTCTCCGGGAAGCCGGACCATGATTCTGGACCGGGTGGCTGATTCGCTGCCATGCAGTTCGCCCCGCCCCCGATCCTGTTTTTCGGACGGATCGCCGTCGCTTCGCATCCGCTCGATCTGAATGCCGAGTGTGCGCTCCAATTGGAGCAGGTCCGCTCGCTGTTCTCTCGTGAAGAGAGTGGAAGCGACGCCGCGCCCGCCCGCGCGTCCGGTGCGCCCCACTCGATGGATGAAGCTTTCTGCCACGTCGGGCAGATCGTAGTTGATGACGTGGGCGATGTCCTGAACGTGAATGCCGCGGGAAGCCAGATCGGTCGCCACCAGCACGCGGTAGCGTCCCTGCTGAAATCCGGCCAGCGCCGCCGTGCGCTGGGATTGCGAGCGAGCGCCATGAATCATGGCGGCGGCGAACCCTCTTCGGACGAGGTTCAGCGCAATCTTCTCAGCTCCGCGCTTGGTGCGCGCGAAGACGAGACAGCGGCCCGTTTCCTTGGCGAGCAAACGCTGCAGCACCTCCTGTTTGCGATCGTGGGCCACTTCAATTGCCTGGACGCGCACATTCTCCGAAGGCTTCAGGATCGACCCGAACGCCAGGCGCACCGGTTTTCTCATGTAGTCGTTCACGAGGTGTGCCACGGAGGCTTCCAGTGTGGCCGAAAAACACATCGTCTGGCGCTCCTTGGGCAGGACCGCCGCAATCCTGCGAATCGCGGGAATGAAACCCATGTCCAGCATGCGATCCGCCTCATCGAGAACGAGGATTCGCAATCCGCGGAACGCGATGAGCTTGCGGCCCAGAAAATCTTCCAATCGGCCCGGGGTGGCGACCACCAGGCGGGCTCCCCGGCGCAGCGCGCTGAGTTGCGTTCCTTCGGACAAGCCGCCAACCACCAGGGCTGCCGGCGAGAGTCGCTGCCCTCTCAACGCGTTGTACTGCTCCACGACCTGCATGGCCAGTTCGCGCGTGGGCACGAGCACCAGCGCTGTAATTCCCGGCGCGCTCTGCTCGAGCAGTTGCTCCATGATCGGGATCAAGAACGCCAGCGTCTTGCCGGTTCCGGTCTGCGCGGTAGCGAGCACGTCGCTGCCCGCAAGCGCTTGAGGGATGGCCGCGGCTTGGACCGGAGTCGGCGTCGAAAAGCGAGCGGACGCAATCCGCTCTTTGGTGTAAATGGAAATCGGTAGTTCTGAAAAACTCTGCATAAATCTTGTTTTCTTTCTCTGGCGGAAGCTGTCGCCGCGCGCGCACGAACATCCGGGCGAGCGCGGCAATCTGCATTGCCAGTCTTCGTTTGAATTACGCTGAAGACTTACGGAGAAGACTGAAGGCGGGTAATCTCAGATGAGGTACTCAACCAGAGCAACCGCACGACACAACCGCAGGACTAAGCGCAAAAACAGTATACCACATCCGCAGGCCAGATAGTTTTCCGGCAGACGAGCTGCTGCAGGCACACCCCCGGATCCCGCTCTCCGGTCGAAACTTTTCCCCGAGTCATCCCGTACTCTCTATTGTGAAGAAGTTGTAGAATTGCGTCCCGCAATCCGCATCCAGGAGGCACCACATGGCGCACGAAGAGGACCCGCGCGAGGCTCGGACGGGCTTGAAGCAAAGGCTGGTTCCGGCCTTGGCGTGTTGTGGCCTGCTGATTCTGGGCGCCTCGCTGATTCAAGGCGCTGGCGGCCAGAGAACCGTGGGTGTTTTTGAAGGCCACACGGATGTCGGATTCACTCATAGAGCGGGCTCTGCTTCTTACGATGCTGTGCGCCACGAATACACGGTTACCGGGAGCGGCGCCGACATGTGGGGCGACGAGGACGCTTTCCAGTTCGTCTGGCGGCGCGTCTCCGGCGACTTCACCATCTCCGCCGGCGTGGCGCTTCAGGGGAAGGAAGGCCACGAGTTCCGCAAGGCCGGCTTGATCGTTCGCCAGGGACTCGGCGCGAGTGACGCTTACGCCGACGCCATCGTCCATGGCAACGGGCGCGTGTCCCTCCAGAATCGCGGCTATTGGCGCGGCGACACGGCCGAGAGTAGCTTTCCGGGCTTCGCCGCGGATTCGCTCCGCCTCCAGCGCCGCGGCAACAAGTTCTCGCTTTCCGCTGCCGGTGCCGATCGCAAGTTCGTGCCGCTCGGGTCCGTCACCGTCGATCTTCACGACCCTGTCTACGTGGGGCTCGCCGTCTGCTCTCACGATACCGGCGTCCTGCAAACCGCCGTCTTCAGCCACGTCGAGTTTTCGGGCGGCTCCCCCGCCACCGCCAAGTAGTTGTGATGGATTGCGCTAACGGGCTGCCAGAAGAGGCACCGCAGTGTCATCCGGTCTGCCTCCCCAGTCGTCCCCGGGTAAGCAAGACAACCAAGATCGCCACTGCCACGAACGAAAACGTATAGATCATGTCCGCTCTCTCCCGGGGCGCAGCGTGTTCAAGCAACCCCCCCCAGCAGCCGCGGACTTGTATTGAAAATCGCATGCATGAGGATCGGAACCAACACGCTGAGTCTGGAAAGATTCGCTCCCAACGTGATTAGAATGGACAGAGCAACCAGGATGAGGGCAAATTCCCACACTTGCACGCTTGTCCATTCGGGGATGAGAAATAACGGCAGATGCCACCCGGCCCATAACGCGCCCAGCAACACAGAAGCTCGCACCGGCCCGAACATGGTTTGAAGACGCGGAAGCGCAAAGCCTCTCCATCCGGGCTCTTCATTCACCGGGCCACCGAAGAACGTTGAGTAGTTCACATGATACATGCCGAACGAGGCAAACACGGACCAGTTCAGCGCGTGCATGGGACTCCTGCTCATGAGCAAGCCAGGTACGATGACAGACGCGACGGCGGCCAGAGCGCCTCCGGTGATGAGTCCTAGCAAGAGCGTCTGCGGCGAACTGTACAGATTGCAGATTCTCAAATTTCGCTCGGTGAGCCACTGCACCCATATTGCCGCAACCGTAGGAGCGCAAGCTCCGATCATGATGAACTGTATGGGCACGTTCACTGGGACCAGCCCCAACCCCACGCGTGTCAGCACGATCGGCAAGAAGCCAACCCAGCCCAGTGCGTACGCAAGTAGGAAGAACAGTACCAATGGCCGTCTGCGCGCAAATCCGGTCAAAGGGATTTCTCCTTCTTAGTCTGATGAGTTCGGCGTGATCCTGACCTCGCTTTGGTCATCACGAGCCAGAAGCTGCTCCTGTGAACCTACACGCGGTACGACTCGCACGCAAGTGTCTGTACTCGTCCGTCTGCCGCCTCGCCGAGCCCGGTGTAGAATTCCTGCCGTCCTCGAAGCAAAAGAGGAATCCCGAATCAAGGGTCCCGCAGGAGAACCATCTCATGCCATCCCCCACCGTCCGCGAACTCGCCAAACTCATTGACCACTCGCTCCTGCATCCCACCATGACCGATGCGCAAATCGCCGATGGATGCCGGCTGGCCCGCCGCTACGAAGTCGCCACCGCTTGCGTCAAACCTTACGCCATCGCTGCGGCCAAAGACCTGCTCGCGGCCTCGAGCGTCGGCGCCACCGCCACCTAAGCCATCCTCGACGAGGCCGCCCGCTGCTTCTCCTCTGCCTAGGGTTTTTCCCGTCATCTCCCGCGTTTGCATCCGCGCCGTTTGCGTCCCGGACGGGTTTACGGGATGCACTGGGTGTTTACCCCAATGCTTCCCATCGGGGCACCCCGAATGCGCTCACGGGCCCGAATGCGCTTAGGGGACTGCCCTATAGCGTCGGGACGAGGGATCTCTCTTCCCCAGGCACTCAGCCCCGGCTCATGTAGATGGACGGGGACTCGATCGTCGAGCTGCTTGGAGCAGGGCGCGGAGCCTAGCGCGGTCTTCAAGGTCCATGTCGACAATCTCGAAGGCAACTAGCTCCGAACGAGCATCACGCAGGAGTAATTTCGCGGCAAAACTTCGCAGGCCGGTCTTGATGCGGATGGTGGCAGGTGTCCCGGGATGCAGCCGGTGTTCGCAGGAACAGATGCCCCCTCCGAGGCTGAGTTGCCGGATAGATACCGAACACTCGCCATCGGCGGTGCTGATTTTGGCGGGCAGTCCGCGCGGGAGTTTCACTCTCGGATAGTAGCGCTGGCGCACGCCGGGGGCGTCGTCGTTGGGGTCAAATGGTATCGGCTCGAGATCCGGCGGCGTGAAGCCCACACTGGACAGGATCGCTTTCGCTCCTTCCGGATCCATTTTCCGCAGAGATTGCGCGGCGGCGATTCGCAGTTCCTTGGGAGATATGCCGTGGCGGAATTCCTTCGATTCCACCAACTGCCGCAAGAGAGGGATGGCTTCCCTCACGCGCAGACGTCCCAGTGCCTCGATCGCCTTGACGCGAAGGAAGGGAGCCGTGAACCTGGGCAAGTCGCCTGCTGCAATTCCCAAAAGCAACGGGGTCGGGGTTGTATCACCACTCATTCCAATTTCGTCCAACGCGAGAGGCGCCACGAGCGGATCGAGCGCGTCGAGGAGTTTGGCCAGCAGGAGTCCACGACCGGGCGAACCTGCGCTGGCGATTTGCCGGACCACTGCGTCTTGATATACCCGGGTCCATTCGTGCAAACGCACGAGCAACACTTCTTCCAGCGCAGCAGGATCGAGACGGCTCAGCAGGCCGACTATGATCACAGCGGCAGCAGGCGGACGCGAACGGAAGACCTCGCGCAAAGCATGCGCGGCCTCGGGGCCGAGTTCTTCAGCGAGTTTCACCAAGCGATCGCGATCGCGCCGCCGCAAGCACCGGCTGATTTTCCCGGCAAGATGCTCGGCAGCGGCCAAAGGCATGCGGCGCAACACCTCGATCAGATCACCCGAAGGCTCGGGCACGCGAAGCACCTCTTCGAGAAAATCGGGAACACGGTTTTCCAGCCCGACCCGTGCCCGGAGGTCGGAGGCTGTTCCTCGGCGGGCCTTCTCCAGTGACTGCAGAACGGACAGCAATTGCAGGATAGCTGGATAACGACGGCGCGTGGCAGCCTCTTGGCCAAGAAGAACAAACGTTCCGCTGATCAGCTTCTCCATTCTAGGATCGTTCTCCTTGGCGAGTTCCTCGCCTACGTGGCCGATCGCAATTCGAAGCGCTTGACCTCCCGGGCGAGGGTAATACCCGACCAGATCCTTCAACCCGAGCGCCGTCTTCTGCCGCGCCTCCGGGGAAGAACTGTGAATGCAACTCACGTAGTTGACCAGAACTTGCTGGAGCCTCTCCGCTTCATCGTGCTCGACCAGTTGATCCAGGTATTCTCTGAGGTAGTGAGAAGGTACCCGCCAGGCTTGATCGGAAAGCAGGACATCCAGCTTGGCTGATTCGGGCGCTCTGGCCCAAAACTGCTGCTCGAGGGAATCGGCTGGCCGAGCGACCTCAAAACCCGCTTGTTTCAGTTTCTCTTCGTAGGAACCAAGCGTCCCACGAAGAGAATCGACTTCGCGATTCAACCGGTTGAGCATTTCCGTCACGGCATCCACGCGCGCATCACCCTTCTCATAGCGATCCAGGGCGAGCTGGACCGCGAGGTGCTCCGCCACCTGCAGGAGCAAGGGAGTGCCGACGGGCTTTTTCGGCTTCGTCAGGGCGAACTCGGCCAGCGCCCGGCGCAGCGTATCCTGGCTGGATTGAGGCAACTCCGAGAATTCCTGGCGCAGTTTTACGGGATCGGTGCCGCCTACCCCGCCCTCTCGCGCAAGCTTGCTCAACAGGCGAATGACAGTTCCGGTTTCCTCTTCTGTTCGCCCCGCTGGACCAGTGCCGCCGCCGGCCGATGCCGCTTCGGAGTGGCCCGGCGGACCTGTCTGGGCGCCAGTCGTGGACTGCGAACCGGCAGGCTGGCTCGCGCCTTCCGCCGCCGTAATGAACTTGAGCAGCTTGAGGGGATCATCCAGAAGGCCCTGCATTTGTGCGGAGTCGGCCCCGAATGTTTGCGCGAGGAGTTGAGCTGTGACTTTGTTTTCCGGCCGGTCCGAACCCGCTGGCACAAACCGAATTTCATTGATACGAATCCCGCTCAGTTTCTCGTCTCCGAGGGCTTCTTTCAGTTTTTCTGCTAGACCTTCCGGCTTCGACCCGCTTTCGCCGAAGAGGCGCATCATTTCCACGAAAGCCTCGCGCGTCACTTGCGCGGTAAACGTCACGCTGGCTATATCGGCCGAAGCGAGAAACTGCGCAAAACTTTGCTCGGCGGGCCCAGCCTTTACAGGGAGGCCGTCGACGAGGAGCCGGTTTTCTGAAACCGCCAGTTGCAGGCCGCTCTTTCGGCCATCGGAAAGCGCGGCTTGGAGATGTTCCCAGGCATCGTCAGCTTGGGCGGTTGTTTGCGCGTGCGCCATGCCGTACATTCGCGCGGATTTCAAAAGAATATTCAGGCTGCGCAAGAAATCGCGCACAGCGGGGTTTTGTATTTCAACGGTTTGTTTTGCGCCCATGTTGTCGGATGCTCTAAAACCGCTACTCCAGAATAGCTCCCGGAGTGGAGCGGGCGAGAAATCCGAATTTCGAAGGAATCAATAAGTAAAGGGGCGCGTGGGTCATGCCCCGCATGACAAGGAAAGAAGGGGCGTTCCTAAGTGGGGGGCGCCGCTCCCGTGGTGCGAAGTCGGCCCGCGGTTTGTGTGTCCCGACGCTTGTCGTTTATAAGATCCGAGGTCTCTCACTCAATCCCGTCGCTGTTGATTCCCCCGACAATCTGTTCGAGTGGTATGATCCGGGCGTGAAACGCGGACCGTCACACTTCACTCTGCACGGCTCGACACTGCCCCGTACGCTCTCCAAGACTCCGTCCGCCTTTCTTGCGATCCAGCTTTTTGCGGTGCTGCTGCTCTTGTTGTTCTTCCCACTCTACTCCCAGGCCCAGAGTGACTTTGAATTGCGGGACCAGAAAGCTCGAAGCCACAATCCCCGTGGACTGAAACTCGTCCTCCGTGCCAAGGGCGCGCGCTCGACGTACCATCTCTTTGAGACAATCCCCATCGAGCTCGTATTCAGCAGTTCCCAGCCATCCTCCTATGCCATCGAACTCGACGAAGTAATGAATTCCGCGGGACAGTCGAACAAGTTCGAGGTTTATCCGGAGAGTACGGTCTTCCTCCCAGTGGGGGTGGTCGAGTCCGTTGGCATTATTTGCTGCGAGTTCACTCGTCGCGCCCTTTCTCTCGAACCCATCATCTTGACAAGAGAGCTGACCGACTACCTCCGATTCGAGAAGCCGGGGAAGTATGCCGTCTTTCTCCAGACACGCCGCGTGTTTCGGCTGCCCGGTTACCTTGATAGTGGCCCGAGCAAGCTCGTTCTGACCTCCAATATCCTCACGCTGACGATCTTGCCCGACGACCCTGAATGGGATGCTCGGCGCCTCACCCAAACACTCCGAACATTGCGCGACCCGCATGTCTTGGCCGGCTACGCTAAGGCGAAACACGCGGTCGACGAAATACAGTCTGAGTCGACTAGGAATCTCGCAAGGCAGAACTGGCTGGGCCAATCTCCCCTGGTCAGAGCGCAGCGCGCGCTCAACGCGTTGGACACCGAAGAAGCGATCCGCGAGCGAGTGAAGTTGATGAATATGTCGGCCAAGGAAGATATCAGCTCCCAGCAGGAGTTTGGAGGCGGCACGGTTCTGGGCCAACCCCTGTTCGCATCGACGACCCGTCCCGACCTTGTCACCTCTGCTATGGCGAAGAGGGCCGAGGAGCCCAGTTTCCCCGTGGACTACGACTATGTCGACTGGTGGACGCATTTCATGTTTCAACGGGACCACCCTGATATGTTTCGCTTTTCCCACGATGGCCCTGATCAACAGAAAAGAACGCGCGACTATCTCGCCTATAGAATAAGTGCGGATCGCGAAATCATCGGCCAGCTCGAATATTCAATCTCTACCAAGAAGGGTCTGGCGAAAGAGATCACCGCGTTGACCATCAAGTTTTTGAAGAAAGACATCGCTGATCAGGTTAGACCCTAACTCCGGCTTCCCCCTCCTTGCGCCTTCCCCTGAGGGCCGGGTGGCCCGCATGCCAATCGTCAATCTTTCTTTTCGTCCATATGGCAACCAACGCTGAGACATTGCGACCCGATCAATTCTCCGTAGCGCAATGGCGGGAGGGTACCCCACAGGTCGGGATTACCTGTGGGGATTTCTCTCTTGCGGGATGTTCGAACGCTTTTGACTTCTCCGGGACTTTTCCACAATCCATTCGAATGCCTCGTAAGTAACTCCTTGACTCCATGGTTAGTCTGTGGTAACATGCATCGTGACTCGCCGCCCCAGCCCCGCCAACTCCCCTAGAATCAACGGCGGCTGCTACCTCGTGTCAAGAACCAAGTCAGTTTTCTTGGGTCTGTCTGCGAACACAGGTGGGTCGCTTGCAGCTAACTCCTTTAGAATGCGCAGTTCCATAAAACGCGCCTGTAAGTCCTTTATAATGCGCAGTTCTGAAACATTGGACTTAAAACCCTCTGGAATCCGCAGTTACAAAAAAAGACGGGGGGCGGGGGTACTTTTCCACAGGTCTGAGAGCGGCCTGCCCCACAAACCTCGCCCAGCAGCCTCGTCCCAAGAATCAATTGCGTCTTCTCGGCCCTTTCAACCTTCAAACTTTTCAACGTTTCAACGTGCGAACGGTCTGTCCCGGCCTCAGCGCGGTTGCCGCTTCCCACTGCGTGCTTGTAGAATCAGTCCGCCAAGAGCCGCACCTGCCGCGAGAGGAGCCTCCATGCCATTCGCCGGAGTGGATTTCATGGATTTCGATTTGCTGCTCGACGACGAGGAAAAACTCGTCCGCGCGACCGCGCGGGAATTCGCCGAGAACGAAGTCATCCCCATCATCGAGAAGCACAATCGAGACGCCACGTTCCCGCAGCATCTCGTGCCGCAGCTCGGCGAGCTCGGCTTCTTCGGCGCCAATCTCAAGGGCTACGGCTGCGCGGAAATGTCTAACGTGGCTTACGGCCTGGTGATGCAGGAGCTCGAGCGCGGCGACTCGGGCCTGCGCAGCTTTGCCTCGGTCCAGAGCGGACTGGTGATGTATCCAATCCACGCCTACGGCAGCGACGCGCAAAAAGACAAATGGCTGCCCGCGCTCCAGCAGGGCAAAGCCATCGGCTGTTTCGGACTCACCGAGCCTCAGTTCGGCTCCAATCCCGGCGGGATGCTCGCGCGCGCGGTGAAGAAGGGTGGCAAGTACATCTTGAACGGCGAGAAGATGTGGATCACGAACGGCTCGATCGCCGATGTAGCCGTCGTCTGGGCCAAGTGCGAGGACGGCGAAATTCGCGGCTTCCTGGTCGAGAAGGGCACGAAGGGCTACAAAGCCTGGGACGTCCACGGTAAATGGTCGCTGCGCGCCTCGATCACTTCCGGGTTGGCCCTCACCGACTGCGAAATCCCTGAAGAAAATCTCTTGCCGGGCGCCGGCGAACTTAAAACGGCGCTCGATTGTTTGACCCAGGCGCGCTACGGAATCGGTTGGGGCGCCATCGGCGCGGCCATGGCCTGCTACGACACCGCTTTGCAGTACGCCAAGACCCGCACGCAGTTTGCCGGGAAACCCATCGCTTCACACCAACTCGTCCAGGACAAGCTCGCCTGGATGATCACGGAAATCACCAAGGCCCAGCTCCTCGCCATGCACGTTGGCAGGCTCAAGGACCAGGGCCGCGCCGACCACGCGCACATCTCCATGCTCAAAATGAACAACGTGGCCATCGCGCTGGAAACCGCGCGCAAGGCCCGCGACATCCTCGGCGCCAATGGCATCGTGGACGATTACTGCATCATGCGCCACATGAACAACCTCGAATCCGTTTACACCTACGAAGGCACGCACGACATTCACAAGCTCGTCATCGGAATGCGCATTACCGGCATCCCCGCCTTCGCCTGATGGCTTCCCGGCCCGCCGGCCGCGCATCCAAAATCCCAGGAGGATTTACGATCATGTCCCCGCACGCTTTCTCCCGAATTTCCTTCCGCGCTTGGCCGCGCTCGGTCGCCGCGGCGATTGCGCTCATCACGTTCTTCGGCACAGCCGCGCTAACCGCGCACGCGCAGACGCGCCCGCAGGTACAGCAGCGTCCTCCGTCGCAAGTGCGTCCGCGTGCTGCCGCGCCCGTCCCCGCTTCCGCGGACAAGCCCAAGATTCGCGCCATCACCGCGTTCATCAACCTGGACCGCGCGAACTACCGCCAGCAGATTGCCGATGCGGTGAAGATGCTGAAGTACGCGAGAACCGTCTTCGATACGCGCGGCTATCCGGTCCAGAGCATCCGCATCTCCACGCAGCCGTTCCCCCAGTACACCGCGGGCATGACCGCGCCGCAGGCCATCGCCTTCTTCAAGGACCTCGATGCGCTGGCGCAAACGAACGGTTTCGACGCCTCGATTGGGCCGGCGCTGCTCAATGCCAATGACGATCCGGCCCAGGCTGTCTTGCTCGGAGAGATTCTGCGCAACACCAAAGTCCTCAACGGCAGCATCGCCGTCGCCGGCGAAGATGGCGTGCGTTGGAAAGCGGTCGGCGCCGCCGCTCGTCTCGTCAAGGAACTGGAATCCACTGAGCGCGGCCAGGGTAACTTTCGCTTTGCCGCGATCTCCCTCGTGCCGCCGCTGACGCCGTTCTATCCGGCCTCCTACCACACCGGATTCGGCCACCAATTTGCCATCGCCCTGCAGTCGGCCAACACCGTGGACGCTGCGTTTCACGGCGCTCCGGACCTCGAGGCCGCCCGCCGGCGGCTCATTGATTCCCTGGGCGCCGCTGCGTTTGAAGTGCAGGCTCTCGCCGGGCGCGTGGACCGCGAAACCGGCTGGGCGTATTCCGGCATCGATCTCTCGCCCGCGCCGCTGAAAGACGTCTCCATCGGCGCCGCCATGGAAGAGATTACGCAGATGCCCATCGGCGAGAGTGGCACGCTCACCGCCGCGGCGCTCATCACCAGCGCCCTCCGAGACATTGCGGTGGAGAAAGTTGGCTATTCCGGCCTCATGCTGCCGGTGCTGGAAGATGCGCGCCTCGCTCAACGCTGGAGCGAAGGCCGGCTCACTCTCGATTCGCTGCTTGCGTATTCGGCCGTGTGCGGCACGGGGCTCGACACGGTGCCGCTCCCCGGCGACATCAGTGAAGAGCGCCTCGCCCTGATCATCGGCGATATGGCCAGCCTCTCTGTGAAGTGGCGCAAGCCGCTCACCGCGCGCTTGATGCCCATCGCGGGCAAGGGCCCCGGAGACCGTACCGAGTTTGACGATCCTTTCCTTGTGAACGCGGTGATCCAGCCACTCGCCCCGGTGGCGAAAACTCCGTAGGACACGGGAGGGGGGGATTACTTCACTTTGCAGGAGCGATCAGAGCGACGAAGACTTTGTCGTCGATGGCCACGGAGGGCGTGAAAACATTCGAGACTGGAGCGGGCACAACGACGCGCTGCCCGTTCCCGCTTATTGCGGGCTTGGCCGCGCCTCCCGGCGCCGCCGTATCTCCCGGTTGCAGCGAGATGCGGATGGTGCCCGGAGTACAGTCCGCTGCGCCGAGACACGTGTCGCGCACGAACACCTGCCGAAATCCGCTGTTGGTCTGTCCGGGGGTGCTCTTGCCGTCCCGCGCCGGCGTCACCGATACGAAAGCCACAAAGCGTCCTGTGGCGCTGATGACCGGTGAAATGTTTTCGTTATCGCCGAGGACCGCGGAATCGCCCGAGATGATCGTGGTCGATGATTGGCAATCAGCCGCGGCGCCCGCGCAGGTATCTCGCAAAAACACTTGCCGCCCCGCAGGGGCCGATGCGGAAAGGTCCTTGGCGTCCGACTCGAACGCGACGTAACGCCCATCCGCACTGATCGCCGGGGCTCGGCTATCGCCCTGACCGGGATCTCCCGACGGATTCGCGGAGATGAGAATTGTCTTCTGCTCGCAGCTCTTGTCCGCTCCGGCGCAGGTATCGCGGACGAACACTTGCGCATGCCCGCTATCGCTGGAGACAAACGCCACGTACCGGCCATCCTGGGTAATCGCGGGCGAATCCGCCGAAGCCGCTGCCGAGGCGGACGCCGATCCGGGCGTCGCGGGTGGATCTTTGATCGTAAACGTCAATCCATTCGGGCTTGTTCCGCCGCCAGGTCCGGGATTGAAAACCGTGACAATCGCTGTTCCCGGGGAAGCGATCAACGACGCCGGGACCGTGGCGGAGATTTGCGTGGCGGTGATTGAGGTGGCCGCCAGGGTGGTCGTGCCCGCCGCAGTGTTCCAGTGGACCACCGATCCGGTCGCCGCATTCGACGGGTTCGTCGGCGGCATGAAGTTGCTTCCAGTGATGGTGAGCGTGAAGTCGCTGCCCCCTGCCTTCGTCTGAGTCGGTGAAATCGAGGTGATCGCCGGCACTGGATTCGGGACGGAATCGATCGTAAAGACTAATGTGTTCGAGAGGCCATTTTGACCCGAACCGGACTGCGGGGTGAGGGTGTTGACGAGAGCGGTGCCCGATTTTGCGACATCCGCGGCTTTAATCGTGGCGAAGATGAGCGTGGAGGGCGCGGTGGTGCTGTACGTGGTGACCCGACTCTGGCCGTTCCATTGCACAACGGTCTGAGCCGTGAAGCCGGAGCCAGCAATCTGCAGCGTAAAATCCGGGCCGCCGGCAATTGTATCCGCGGGGGAGAGAAAAAGCAGCGAAGCTCCCGTGTTGCTCTGAAGCGACGTGTTGTAGCTGTCGCAGCCCGCGGCCAGCAGCGCCGCCAGCAGCGGCCACGCGATCAACCATCCTGAGACCCGTAGCCAACGCTGCATTCTTATCTCCTCGTCACCGATAAACACTGGGGACAATCCACAACCGCCAAGGCTTTCCTGTGAGATGCATCCTGCGCGCTACGAGTTGACCGGCCGCACGGCCTGGTGAAGGCTGAAAGCACGCCTGACGGATGCCTCTTTGTTACCATCGCTGGGCCAGCGCGTCAATCGCCCCCTGCAAACTACCGCGCGCTCGCTTCCGTTCCCGCTCGGGGCAGTTCCTTTGCGATGCCGGGGTCGTACATGGCCCCATAGCTGAGGTACTGATAAACGGCATCGCGCGGATAGCGGATCTCCACCTGAGTTACGCCGCCCTCCTTGTCAAACTGCGCGCGCAGCTCCGCATTGATGCCCGCCCAGTAGGTGGGCAGATTGAGCTGCCGATACCGCGCGACCACCTGGTCGCGGAGGGCGGGATCAAAGTGCGAGCCATACCGATCGACCAACGCCTTGAGCGCCTCGTAGTCTCCTTCAGCCTTGATGCGCATCAGTTCGGCGAGAAGCATGCCCACGCCCTGGCGCGCTTTCTGGTAGTCAGCCACGCGGATGTACGTCTTCCCGTCGCGGGTGAATTGTTCGATCGAGCCGGAAACCTTGTCTTCGATGTAACGCACGATCAACTGCCGGTCGCGCTGGTGGTCCTCTTCAATGGTATCGCCGCTGCGAATGCTGCGAAGCTGTGTCAGCGGCGCCCGGACTTCCCTGTCGTACATTGCCTTGGCGACGTCTTCCTGGTTGGAGATCAGCCCGAGCGTTTTCAGTTTGGGGTCCCAGGCGTTCCACAACGCCATCAGATCGGCGCGGGCCTCTTCCAGGGTCGAGTAGTATTCCTTGAGGTAAGGTTCTGTGCCGCCAGCGAGCCGCTCGCTCAGCTTGCCGGAGCCGTGGCCGATCACCTCGTGCAGGGCGGTCATCAGGTCTTCCGCTTCATCCCCATACTTGACGTCTCGCTCCGCCTCTTCGGGGCTGGAAGCGAATTCCCGCACGGAAGCAGTGCCCTCCGCTTCGCTGAGGGCGCGGCTGCTTCCGGTGAAGAGGAAGTTCTTGGTTCCGTACTTCTCGTGAATCTCATTTTCGTTTGGCAAATTGTCGCCAATCGTGGTAATGCCGAAATCGCCGGTTTCGATCAGCGTCTCCACGGCCTTGACGATGGGCGGCTTGAACGATTGCCGTTTGTATTTGGCATCCCAAGGCGCCTTTTGTTCAAAGTACTCGGCGTTCTGCGCCAACTTGACCATGACGCTAGTGACGGGCTTGTCCGTCACGGTGACAAAACTCTGCGAACTGCCCTTGGCGCCGCGCGCGTCGCGATATACCTCGATGAAACCGTTGTCGAAGTCCACAGCGGCATCGTCCTGCACCCAGTCCGTGCCGAATCTCAGCCACTCCTCGAACTCACCGGTTTGATAGAAGCGGGCGAGGTCGGCAATCACCGCGGCCTGCTTTGGATCGGCATAAGCGCGCGCCTTCTCCAAGCATTCGACGGCCTTCTTGAGGTATGCGGCGTACAGGCCCGGCGGGATTTTGCCGTCGGGTGTTCCAGCACGATAAACCACTTCCTTCAGCGTGCCGTCCGGACCTTTCACCACGCGCGAGTCCAGCCGGTATTTCTCATGGAAATCCTTCAAGTCGCTCAGCGACACGCCTTCATAAAACGTATTCGAGCTGGCCTGAATAATGTCTTTGCCGCCTTTGGGAGTCTTGGCGGTTGCCATCGGCTCAAATGTAGGGTCAAACAGCGAAGCGCGCATCGCCTCGATTTCACGCGTCAGCTCGGCGGGCGTCGCGAGCGGTGGCAGGTCACCGTATGCGGCGCGGAACGCCCCGTTGCGTTGGGCGATGAGAGCGGCCTGCTGGAATTGCTCGAAGGTAAAAGTAGGCAGAATCTTCTGCGCGGTCAGATCGTTGTGGTTCCCGCGGTTTGCCCAGAAGAGTTTGGCGAATTCTGTGATCTTCGCCATCGCTTGCGGATCGATCCCGTCGTGGTAGGCCACGATGCCTTCCAGCAGGCGCTTCTCCCGCAGCCCGTAGGCGGACAACTGATCGTAAATGATGGGATCGATGGCGATGGAGGCCTGCGTCAGCCAGTACGCCAGTGCCTGTTGCCGCGGGGTCAGAGTCCTGAAACTTCCGGCCTCAAGTTGGACGAACCCCGTATCGCCGACGCGCTCGACCAGCACTGGCTTGGAGCGCGAGGCTTTTTGCTGTCCAATCGCCGGGGCAACCAACAACAAACCCAGTCCTGCTGAAAGAAGTGCTCGTTTCACAATCGCCTCCAATGGTGCCGGATGCATCGGGCCGACTTGCCTGACTCACTATGGTAAACCGAAAACGCCATTGTACGCGAAGGACAAGAGAGTCAAGCACGCTCTGAGATTAGGGGTACCGGGTCAGTTTGGAAGGCCCAATGGGGCCACTTCCGAGTTGCCGACGACACGGGCATTGGGCAGCGAACCAACGAGCGCAAAAAGATCGCCAGCGGAGGCGACTGGGATTATATTGGTTCGTAGCCGATAGGCAAAATGGAAGGGACTTATATAGATAACTCCCTAAAATAATGCTTGACAAACGCAAGGGAGTTATGTACACTCTGAGCATGGAGGTAATCCAAATGGCCACAACAAAACCAGATTGGCAGTTGCGAAACAATCCCGAAGAGACCGCACGCTGTGAAAAGTGCTCGCACCCACTCGGACCATGCCCACGCTGCCAGAAGGGGTCTGATGATGGCGAGCGATATTGTTCAATGTGTGATTGGTGTGAAGCCTGCGGACGGAGCGGAAGATGAAAAACCTTGACGAGGCGTTCTATGATGTGGGATATGAGGCCATGAAGATTAAAAACGCTGGCCTTGTTCCTGAAACTCCATCTTGGGAAAAGTTTTCAAATCTCGTTGACGAACTCGTGCGTGCTGAAAGGGAATATCTAGAATCAAAAGGCAGCATCCCGCGATACGCCGACGGCCATAGATGCAACTACGACATGACCTGCTGCAATCCTCCTGAAGGAAAGCTATGAGCCGCTCAACGATCAGCACTCTCGAACTCTTCGAGCTTTTTCCTGACGAAGCTGCCGCCCGCACTTATCTTGAAGGCCGCCTCTGGCTGAATGGCGTCACCTGCCCTGAATGCAAAGGCACAAACCGAATCACCGTGCGCAAGGACGGCTTCTATCGTTGCAACGCCTGCAAGCTGGACTTCACCGTACGGACAGGGACCATCTTTGAGCGGTCCCATGTCCCACTGCACAAGTGGCTTTATGCCATGTACCTGCTCGTGACCGCCCGCAAGGGTATCTCTTCCCTTCAACTTTCCAAGGAAATTGGCATCACTCAGAAGTCGGCGTGGTTCGTCCTCCACCGCTTGCGCGAAGCGTGCGGCAAAGACTTGGACAAGCTGCGCGGCTCCGTCGAGATTGACGAGACGTTTATCGGTGGGTTGGAGAGCAACAAACATGAGACCGACAAGCTAAAAGAGGGGCGCGGTTCCGTAGGCAAGGCTCCCGTTCTTGGAATGCGGGAGCGTGGCGGGCGCACCAAAGCGATGCCGATAACAAGCACGGGCATCGAAGAAATTCAGAATGCGATTCATCGAAACGTGGAAGTCGGTTCCACACTCTTTACCGATGAGCATGGGGCCTACAACGGGCTGGATGGCCTGTTCTTCAAGCAGCAGCGCGTCAATCACTCCGCGAACGAATACGTGCGCGGCATGGCCAGCACGAACAGCATCGAAAGCGTCTGGGCGGTCCTCAAGCGCGGTCTGAATGGTGTCTATCACCAAGTCAGCAAGAAGCATCTCGCCCGGTATGTGGATGAGTTCACGTTCCGCCTGAACGCCGGGAATGTCTCCCGTCACACTCTCAAGCGTCTTGATTCTTTTGTGGATGCGGTTGCCGGGAAGCGGCTCACTTACGCGAGGCTTATCGCATGAGAGAACTGCTAGACCGTGTGACTGACATTGTGCTCGCGTACCATCCTAAACCCAAAACGAAGGCGGCGAAAAAACGTGCCCGACGCAAGAAGCGGAGGAAAAGGGACTAATGTATATAAGTCCCAAATGGAAACCCTGGTGAAGTTTAGATCGCAGTCTCTAACGCGTTCTGGGCAAGTCGCGTTGCTATTGATGGCGTCAGTTTGCGTCCTCTTCGCCCAGAAATTGCCTCCGCCAACGCGTATGTGGTCGGCTGGACCTCTTGCGAAAAGCGAGCCCGTGATGGGCATTGCCTTCGGCGCTGGTGGCGCGACAGCCACAGCTCCGCACGTGAATTCTCAGACGGGCTCGATCTTTGCAGCAACTCGCAGCGTTGTCTTCGTGGGCGACCGTATTGTCCTTGCGTCGATGGTGGGAATGCGAAAAGTCGAGGGCGCGCAAGTGCCGGAACAGGTCTATCAGCTTCTGTCGCTTGACGCCAAGACAGGCGAGGTCAAGGACACCCGCGAGATTCCCGCATTTGCATCGCTGGAAGTGTTCGCGACGAATGATGCTCATGTCATCGTTTCCGGCAGGAGCGTGTTGCGGCTGACCCCGGACCTAAGAGATGACGGCAACTTCGACTATCACGCGACAGGACACAAGTTCGGGCGAGTGCAAAATGTGTCGCCGGATGGTTCCACGCTGGGGAATGCAACAAGCCCGGGATTCGAGCTGGTGGATGTTCGAACTCTGAAGGCCACGCAGCTTACCGCTAGTCCCGCGGTCGATACTTCGGTCAGCAGTAAAGGCTTTGTGACAGACAACGTGCATTGGATCCGCGACTACCCGAAGGACCTCGGCTTCATCACGTACACGGACGCTCTGGGCGAGCACCTGCTCTATCATGGCAAGTGCGGTGGCAGGCCACAGTTTCTATCGGACGATCTTGTTCTCGAACCCGGTTGCAAGAGTCCCTTGATCGTTGATACTCACGGTAATCTGGTCAGAACTCTGTCCGTGAAGGGTGAATTTTCGTACGCAGGCGTCTCGCAGAACAGCAAACGATTTGCGCTGCAGGTCGCAAGCTTTTCCGGCATACACTCGATCAAGCAAGAGCGATTCGTCATCTATTCCGTCGATACCGGCGAGCTCGTCGCGGAGGTCACGCCTGAGGTACTCGCCGAGGAGCAATCGTGGACTGCGTTCTCCCCCGATGGCTCAATGTTTGTCGTCGGCTCTCCGCTCAAGCTGACGCTATACCGTCTGCCCTAACGCACTAAGCGGGCCAAGCGCGGGCGAGCATGTCGATGACCCAGCGCCCTTCTCGGTAACCCCTATCAACTGACTCGAAATCGCCTTCTCATGAGCCGAATATGCAATTTAGGAAAGGCTCGCCCGAGGAGGACCTCTTAATTTCTCACCGGTCGTTCCCGAGTGACGGCGCACTCGGAAACGTTGCGGTCCCAGTGCGATTTTGCTCTTCCAAACTGACCCAATGCCAGACTGGGCGACCCTCACCGCGCAGCTCTACACACCGAGCGCGGCGAGGGCGGCGCGCGACAACATCTGAATGTGTTCACGGCAGGCCGCGTCGGGAACGGGCAGCGCCGCAGCCGCGCGGTAATGCGCCGCGGCCTTGTCCGTGCGGCCGAGCTTCGCGTTCAAATCGCCGAGAACAAGCTGGAAGATCGCATTGGAGGGATATTGAGCCGCGAGCGGCTCCATCACCTTGAGCGCCTGCTCGTAATCGCGATCGATGTTGCGCAGGTTCTTCACCAGGTAGAAGCGGGCCTCGGCTGACGTAATCGCGCCGTGCTCCGCAGCGAGCCGGAGCTGTCGCACGCCCTCGGTTTTGCTCCCGCCGGGAATGCCCATAAAGAAGCGCAGCACCTTCGCAATTGTGGAGAGCGTGTCCACGTAATAGTTGTACAGGCCCAAACCCATGTCGGCGTCGGCAAGACTTGGGTCTAGGGCCAGCGCCTTGAGAAAATGCTCCCGCGCCCGGACGCCGGCACGCGCCTCCGCGCGTTTTTCATCGCGCAAGCTGAACAGTTGCGCCTTCAGCGCGAATGCGAGTCCTTCATGGAGATGCATTTCCGCTGAGTCCGCCTGCTTCAGGCGAGTTTCGGCAAGAGCGATGGCCTTGTCCGCAAGTTGGAAGTACGCCTGGTCGCCCGGCAGCTTCTGCCGGTGCCACGCGTCGGTCATGCCCCACTTGAACTCAGCCGATTCGCAATAGATCTTCCACCAGCGCCCCTCGGCCTCGAGAATAAAACCCAGCGGATCGTCGGGAGATTGCGCTTGAATCTGCCGGAACTGCTCGATCGCGGCATCGGGGTCGCCCGAGTACAGCAGTCGCAACCCCTCCATTGCTGCCGGAGGCGGGTGCGGGCCGGGCGCGCCGGCCTGCGCCTGAACGCCGGGGCAACCGGCGCTCAGGACCGCGAAAACCCATCCCGCCAGGATGTACGGTCTCATGCGATTCGTTCCTCGCCTTCCCGCTCCGCCCTGTATCTTAAGTCGCCGCGGCGACAATGAAAACTCCTCCAAGCCCGGCCGCGAATCCTTTTGCGGGGCGCGGCGCATCTGATATCCTCGGCGCTTCTTCCGAGCCGCTCACGATGAAAACCCCCAATCCGTCCGGCGCACTCGAACGCGTCCTCGGCCTGAAGGAGGCCGTGGCGCTGAACATGATCGACATGGTCGGGATCGGGCCGTTCATCGTAGTTCCGCTGGTGATCCGTGCGATGCGCGGGCCGCAATGTCTTCTCGCCTGGCTCGGTGGAGCGCTTCTTGCCCTGCTCGATGGCTTCGTCTGGTCCGAGTTGGGCGCGGCCATGCCGCTGGCCGGCGGCAGTTACATCTTTCTTCGCGAAGCCTATGGCGCCGGACGCTGGGGCCGGCTGATGTCTTTCCTTTTCGTCTGGCAGACGCTCATCCAGGCGCCGCTGGTGATCGCCTCGGGCGCGATCGGCTTCGCGCAGTACGCGGGCTACCTCCATCCGCTCGGCCACTGGCAGGAAAAGGCGGTGTCGGGAGCGTTTGTCGTGTTCCTGGTCGTCCTGCTTTACCGGCGAATCGGCGCCATCGGAAAAATCTCCCTCTTGTTGTGGGCCGGCGTCATTGGCACGCTCGTCTGGCTGATCTGGGGCGGCGTGAGCCATTTCGATGCGCGCCTGGCCTTCACCTACCCGCCCGATGCCTGGAAGCTCTCGCCGCTGTTCTTCGCCGGGCTCGGCGCTGCGATGGTCAGCACGATTTACACGTATTGGGGCTACTACAACATCTGTCATCTCGGCGGCGAAATCCGCGCGCCCGAGCGCAACATCCCGCGAGGCATTTTCCTCTCCATCGCCGGCATCGCCATCCTCTACCTCGCGATGCAGACGAGCATCCTCGGAGTGATTCCGTGGCAGGAGGCGCAGAATTCGCGATTCATCGTGAGCACGTTCGTGGAACGCCTCTACGGCACGCGCGCCGCATCGTTCGCCACCGTTCTGGTCCTGTGGATCGCCTTTGCCTCAGTCTTCTCCGCGCTGCTCGGCTATTCGCGCGTGCCGTACTCGGCCGCGCTCGACGGCAATTTCTTCTCCGTCTTCGCCCGCGTCCATCCGCGCAAGCATTTTCCGCACGTCTCGCTCCTCCTGCTGGGCTCGCTGGCCTTTCTCTTCAGCCTGCTTTTCAAGCTGGCCACAGTGATCGGCGCGATCCTGGCGATGCGGCTTCTAGTGCAGTTCATCGGCCAGGCTGTGGGAGTGATTCTCCTGCGCCGCCGCTGGCCACCCGAGCGCTTGCCGTTTAAGATGTGGGTGTATCCGCTGCCGGCGATTCTGACGATGCTCGGCTGGGCCGCGCTCTTTCTCTCGACGGGCCCGGCGCGGAAGTGGGGGTTATTGGTGATTGCACTCGGCGTCATCGCGTTTCTCGTGCGCGCGCGTGTTTCTCGCGAATGGCCCTTTGCCGCGCCGCGCTCCGCTCAGGAGTCCGCATGAAACCTTCGCATCGCACGGGTTGGCTGTCTTCGCTGGTCTTCTTCGCGGCACTTTATGTCGCTCCTGCTCGCGCGCAGTTCCCGCCGGCGCCGGGCACCGGTCCCGGGCTGCCTGAAACGATCGAGGCCATTGACGCCGCGCGCGTCACCACGCGCATTCTCTACATTACCGCGCATCCCGACGATGAAGGCGGTGGTGCCGTGCTCACCTATCTCTCGCGCGGACTCCACGCAGATGTCGCTCTGCTCTCCATCACGCGCGGCGAAGGCGGACAAAACGCTTTGGGCCCCGAACAGGCGCCGCAGCTCGGGCTCATCCGCACGCAGGAATTGCTCGCCGCCACGCGCGGCTACGGCGTGAGGCTCTTCTTCACCCGCGCGCCCGATTTCGGGTTCTCGAAGACGCCTGAAGAAACAATGAAGGTGTGGGGCGATCAGCTCCTCGACGACATGGTGCGCATCATCCGCACTTTTCGCCCGCACATCGTCATCAATAACTTTGGCGGAGTTCACGGGGGGCACGGACACCATCAAGCCTCCGGCATTCTCACTCCGAAGGCCGTGCAGCTGGCCGGCGACGATAAGGCATTCCCCGAGCAATTCAAGGATGGACTTTCGACCTGGGGAGGCGGCTCTAACCCGATCCAGATTCTCGATCTCGACCGCGGCGAGAAGCCGAAGGGCTACATCTTGCCGCTCGACGATGTCTCGCCGCTTTGGGGCAAAACCTGGCGCGAAATAGGCCTCGACGCATTTGCCAATCATCGTTCACAAGGGATCGCCGGCTTCCTCGACTCGCCGTTTTTGCGCCGGCCGATTGCGTTGGTGCGCGAAGACGGCGGCACGTTCGACCCTGCCACGCTTGCCCAGCCTCTCGGGCTGAAGGAATTGACGGGGTGGCCGCCTTCCCCGCTGGCTCGAGCAGATAAGGCGCTTTCCGCTGCGCGTGAGGCAACGCTAAGGCTCGACTGGACGACGGCGGTCACCGAGCTTGCCGAAGCTGCGGGGAGAATCAGGGGAAGCAGCGCAGCCTTCCTGCCCTTGCCTATGGGTGTTCCCCGGCCGACAGACGGACGAGTCTACGAGCGTGCGGAACTCCTGGAGGAGGAACTCACGAAGGTGGAGAGGGCGATCACGCTGGCAGCAGGGATTCAAGTGACCGCTGACGCAGATTCAAGTGGGTTGGTGATCGGTCGGCCTTTTCATGTTTCGACTCGTTCATCTTGCCGCAAGGACGTGAATTGTTTGCTGGGCGCCCCGCACTTCGTACTAGCGCAGGGCATAAGTGAGACCGATCAAGCAGGAGACGCAATACACGGTATGCAATTTACTGGTGCTGTGGAGGGCCCCACCCCCTCAATCGGGGACTGGGATCGACTGCAGGCAGAGCCTCCACCCTTGGTGGTTGTAGACCAGGAAGTGACTGTGGCAGGCTACGCTTTCACAGTCACTGTACCAGCGACCCACGTCGCCGCGACGTCGACGCGGGTGGACAGAGTGCCGCTGCGAATTGTGCCGGCGTACACGCTGGCGGTACAGCCGGAGCAGGCCGTCGAGGTGCTCAGCGAGCCGCGAAAGCGGTTCGATGTACATCTCCGCGTGCATTCCTATGCCACGCAACCCGCGACGGTGGAGGCAGGTCTGACGGTGCCGGATGGATGGACGAGCAGCGCGCCTATTTCGCTTGAATTCACCGGCGAGGGTGACCGGTACGCGCGCTTTACGGTCACGCCACCGGAAAAGCTCGCGGCCGGAGCTTATACGCTCGGCGCCTACGCGCAGCGTGGCGACGAGAAGTTCACAACGTCGCTCGAGCCGCTGCCTTCGATGCCGACCCAGTTCTGGAGCGAGCCTGCGGAATGCCGCGTGCGCACCTTCGACATCGACGTGCCGAAGGATTTGCGCGTCGGCTACATCAGCGCCGAGAGCGAGCCCATCCCCGAAGCGCTCGAGCGCCTGGGCATTCATGTGGACATGCTGGACGCGGACGCGCTGGCCTTCGGCGACCTTTCGCGCTACGACGCCATCGTGGTTGGCGTGCGCGCCTACGAATTGCGCAGCGATCTCGCCGCGGTGAACGAGCGCCTGCTGGAGTACGTTTCCTTAGGCGGCACGCTCGTCGTGCAGCACGAGCGCGACTATGTTTGGAACCGCCTGCAACCCGCACCTTACCCGGCCACCATCGGCAACCCGACTCCGCGCATCACCGACGAGACTTCGGCCGTGCGCTTCCTGAAGCCCGATGATCCACTGCTCAATTCTCCGAACAAAATCACCGCAGAGGATTTCAGCGGCTGGGTCCAGGAGCGCGGCCTCTACTACTGGAGCCAGTTCGACCCGCGCTACACGGCGCTGCTGGCCATGCACGATCCCGGCGAAGCGGACCTCGACGGCGGGCTGGTTTACGCGCGCTACGGCAAGGGCAGCTACATTTACACGGGGCTGGCATTCTTCCGCGAGTTGCCGGAAGGCGTTCCTGGGGCGTACCGGCTCTTCGTCAATCTGCTCGCCGCCTCGCGGCCGCGTTGAGCGGCGCGCGCTTCTCCGAGCGGCAAATCTTCGGCGCCCCGTGCAGCGACCCGCGAGCCGGCGTGCTATCCTCTAGCCGGTTGCTTGACTGCAAAGGAGTGTCCCCGAGAATGATGCGTCCGACCGAAAGTCCCCTCGCGCGGCGCTCGCTGCGCGTCGCGATGCTCTGTCTGTTTGGGCTCGCGGTTCTGGTTTCTCTCGCCTCGCCCGCGGCCGCCCAGAAGAACAAAGGAAAGAACAAGAATGCTCCGCCGGCCTCCGGCAGCAGCCAGCCAGTCATTACTCTTCCCGACGAACAGGCGATTGACTACCTCATCTCGGAAATGCTTGGCGCCTGGCAGATCGGCGACGTCGATCGCCTGCACAAAGCCTATGGCGATGACGTGATCGCCGTCAGTGGCACGTGGGATCCCCCGCTGATCGGCTGGCAGGACTTCCTGCGGGCCTACCAGCAGCAGCGCGCACGAATGCAGCGGGTCCGCATGGACCGCCTGAATACTTACATCAAGGTAGATGGCAATATCGCGTGGGCCAACTACCAATGGGATTTCACCGGGACCGTAGACGGCGAACCGATGGACGCGCGCGGCCACACCTCACTCGTGCTGGAGAAGCGCGAGGGTCGCTGGCTCATCGTACACAACCACACGTCACTGGTTTCCCAGTCTCGGCCAGTCGTTCCGCCGGTGCCAACGAATGCCGCGCCGCCGGAGAGCAAACCACCCGCTCCCTGAGAATCCCCGCGAGCGGATGGTGCTTTGCTTAGAAGCTCTTCAACCCCGTATACAACCACACCCCGGCGATCGCCAGCAGCAACACGGCCGAAGCAATCCCTGTCGTTGTGATCGGGCGCGACAGCTTCGATATCTTGGCGACGATCTTCTGGTTCTCGATCGCCATGTGTTCCAAAGCCTTGTCAATGTAGAGCTCGTCCTCCTCTTTATTGGACAGCATGCTTTGCCAGAAAAGCAGGATGACGAACGCGGCAGTGACAATGCCCCAGGCAATCAACAGGTAAATCAACAGATGCGGATACGAGGACTCCATAATGACCTCCTGTGGGATCCGATCCGTCGCTAGCACCGATGGGGAGCATGGAGTGCCCCTATCTAGGCCGGAGTATAGCACCAACTGAGGAAGCTGGCGCGAGGGCAAGCGTTTTGTTGGCGGGGGTACCTCTACCTACGCTTTGCCCTTTTCGCCATCCCCTTTGCTCCCCCTACCCCCTTGATTTCCTTGGTTTCCCGGCCTCTTCGTTGACAAAGGCGGGAGCCGTGGGCACAATGATTTTCGCTGCGAACGACCCCTGCTGTGCCCAAGTGGCGGAATTGGCAGACGCGCTAGATTCAGGGTCTAGTGGCCGCAAGGTCGTGGAGGTTCGAGTCCTCTCTTGGGCACCATAAAATCAGTAAGTTACCGCTGTCTCTTTTTCTGGATTCGCTAGCTGTCCCCGTAAGTGTCCCCAAACTCTAGGTCCACCTGCATGGCCCGTTTGGGCCATTGTCCGAATCTAGCGCGTTCTGGGAATTTAGTCGCGTTGGAGGAGAACGCGATGAAGAGCCAAACGGAACTGGACAGCCTGATTCGGACGGCTAAGGGCAGCAACGCTGTTGCAGAGCTAGTGCAAGAAACGAAGACCTTCCAAGTTTACGTCCTCTCAGATGGCTCGACCCTTGCAATTAACAAGCGTTCCGGGCGAACACTACTCAGCCAATTGAATCCTAACGGATTCGACCCGCGTACGTTGTGTCGGCTTGTGAGGAGACCGTGATAAAAAGCCAAGCAGAACTGGACAACCTGATTCGGACGGCTAAGGGCGCGAACGCCGTTGAAGAGCTGGCTCGTGAAACGCGGACCGCTCAGGTCTACCAGCTCAGCAACGGGCAGACGCTCTCAATCAACAAGAAGACCGGCGTCACGAAGGTCCAGGGGAAGGCGCACTAACATGGGCAAACAAACAGCGATCCTCGAACTGCCACTCCCGGTTGAAGCTCCCGTTCGTGAGCCGAAACCAAAACGGCGCGCCAGGGGCGAAGGTGGTCTCATCAAACGGCACAACACTTGGTGGGTTCGCTACTATCACAACGGAGAGCGCAAAGAGGAATCCAGCGGCAGTGACAAGAAACAGGTGGCCGTGGAACTCCTGCAACGCCGCTTGACCGAGTCGAAAGACCAGGCCATCCCAGACGCCAAGCTGACCTATGAGAATATGCGCGACGCTCTGTACCGCGATTACGAAGTGCGCGGGCACAAGAGCTTGCTGACCAGAGTGGACGGCACGCGATACGTCGGCACGGTTCCAGCGCTTGACAAGTTCTTCGAGGGTTGCCGTACAAAAGAAATCACGACAGCAAAAATCAAAGACTTCATTGAGGACCGCCAGCTTGAGGGGGTGAGTAACAGCGGTATCAACGGGTCGCTGGCTGCCCTGCGCCGCATGTTCTGGTTGCAGGTTCAGGAGAGCAGGTTCCCACGCAATCTTGTGCCCCACTTCCCGATGCTGCCTAAGAACAAACCCCGCGAAGACTTCCTCACCCAAGAGCAATACGAGAAGGTTCTGGCGGCCCTACCGGATGACCTCAAGCCGTTGTTTGTTGTGTCCTACCACACAGGAGCCCGCAAGAGCGAACTCCTGACGCTCAGGTGGGCCGACGTGGATATGGACGCTGGGCTGTTGCTGTTCCGCGAAACCAAGAACAGGGAACCCCGCGAGGTACCCTTCATCGGTCCGCTTGGCGACACCCTGAAAGCCCTCCGCGCTGAGCATCCGGATACAGAGTTTGTGTTTGTCCGCAAGTCTGGACGGCCCATAAAGGACTTCAGACGCGCCTGGGAACTGGCTATAAAGGCTGTAGGCCTTGAGGGGCATCGCTGGCATGGTAATAGGCGTTCCCTGGCGGTCAACCTTGTGGCGTCGGGTGTGGACGAGCAGACCGCGATGAGTTTGACGGGACACAAAGACCGGGCGACCTTCCGAGGGTACAACGTGTTGGTCCGGGCGGCGAAGCAAGCGGCCGCCGCCAAGGTCACCGAGCACCTGATCGGCAAGAAATCCTAGCCTCAATTTTCCTGTTGCAATGGGCGTTTGAGTGTTGTATACTGTTTGATTAAGACGGCGCTGCAAACACGGACAACGCCGGGCTGGTACGGGCGCTTCCCCGTCATACAAGCGTGTCCCGGCTTCAGCGAACCTGCCCTGTAGCCGACTAGCGATTCCGGTGAGCGGGAACAAACTGCCGGAGTCGCCCTATGTCGCAAAGCAATCCTGCTGCTGTCGATCCCGCCCCTGCGTTACTGGACTTTCCAGCCGCCGCCAAGTATTTATCCTCGACGGTTTGGGCAATCCGTCGCCTTGTGTGGCGCGGAGAACTTCCCTACAAACAGGTTGGGAAGCGATTTTGCATTCCACGCAAGGCGCTCGATGAGTGGGCCGCCAAAGGCCTTCGGCGCAATGCGGCGTAGGTAACCTATGTGCACCAAAGGGCCGGGACTATCCGGCCAAAGCCTGCGCTGACGCTGTAAGCTGGGTCAAAGGGAAGGCAACAGTGGAATGACCAGCACTATTTTAAACAGAAAAAAGAAAACAGGAGACATAAGTGAAAGACACAAAAATCCCACCCGAGAAGTGTCGCGCCAAGCGACACATGTCTGAATCTGAGTTTGTGACCTACGACACGATGCTCGGACTGGCGAAGTCTGACCCTAAGTGGGAAGAAGGCAAACCCTTGGAGTGCTACGCACGCTTGGCGACAATCTGCAACTACAGCAATCAGTCAGAGCATGTAGTTCGAAGGAACGCCAAGTGCTTTGTAGAACGTGGGTGGTTGGTGCCACTTCCACAGCTTGGCTCGCACGGTTCGAATCGCTACAGAATAGTCGAGCATGACGACCACCCTGACGTGCCTGATAAGTGTCCACCTTACCGATACGACCCGAAGACTGGTGAAGAACTCCCAGGCAGGTCGATGCCTTTCGCTTTGTTCTGGGAACGAATTAAGAAGCTGGGTGGTTTTACCGAGGATGGCGATATTCGAAAGGATGCACAGTTCGGTTGGGACATGGAGACTGGGCAAGGATATATCCGTATCAACGTTGGGAGTGAGCCAGGTTTGACAAATGAGGTCAACCCTCGGGATTCCCAAGGGTTGATAAATAAAGTCAACCTTCGGGACAAGCAAGGGTTGAAAGAAAGGTCAACCCTTGCTGGGACGGGAAGTCAACCCTCGGGACCAGCAAGGGCAATCCTGTATTGATTCCGTAGTAGATTCCATACAAAAGAAGATATTCCCTACCAACCAACCGCCACCTTCGGTGTCGGAACAAAAATCGGTAGGCAGGTTGGACGGTTGGTTGCTCTCTGTCGACATTACATGTGACGACCAAGGTAAAGCCGATGATTTTGGTGATCGCAATTTTGTGATCGCTATGGGAAAGCCGAACGACGAGCAACGAAGCGAGTTAGAGAAGTTCTTGAAGGATTTGGAAGGCGAATTTGTTAGGAAAAGATGGAAAGAGCCGGCCAAGCATGCCTGCAAAGTGTTTGAAAGACTGCTCAGTAATTTTGCGGAACGACCGCAAGGTCTTAAAGGGCTTGACTATCCATGGTCGAAATTCATTGAAGAGCAAGCCAAAGACAAGCTGAGTATCGCGCTTGCTTTCGAACAGCTGGGATATCGGAGCAAAGACAATGAGTGAGACACGTCAAGTGTTCAACGATAAGACTCTTGTGTGCCAGGACTGCGGACACGATTTCGTGTGGACGGCCGGAGAGCAGAGCTATTACCAGCGAAAACAGCTAGCGACTCCGAAGCGTTGCCCTCACTGTCGGAAAACAAAGCGGCAGGTTTTTGCCCAGAAGGAAGCCGATCCACTACGAACATAATACCGATGTAATGGCGAAGCAATGCCATAGCACACCGAACGTATCGTGAACGCATTTTGATGGCCCGCAACGGTCTTGTAAATTCAGAGAGTTAAGCCGCCCGATGTAGCGCGGACGCAGCGCGAACGTAGCGACATCACAGATGGCTGTTTGGAAAATAGAAAGTCAAAACAGCCTCATGGATCACGAAAGAGATTGGATTCGTCGACAGGCTGCAAAGCCTGACCTCATACGCAGTGGGGCATGCGTATCGACAGGGTTCGGTAGCCCCGCACACAACTAACGCCGCTCTTGGTCGGCGCCAAGGGATAGTTGAGTGTCGCATACCGAACCCATTTTCAAGACGGGAGGCAAGGATGACGCCCGAAGAACAAGCCGAGCGCGACAAACGCTGGCTGGATGATTTGGAAGACGCCAAAAAGCTGGCCGACAAGGATCCCGAGCGGCCAAAGGAGAAGACTGACAAATGACAAGACGCCAGAAAACGAGAATGCTCTTGTATGAATTTCGGACGTGGCTTTTGGAGAGGATCGAAAACTTCGCTGCCCGCGCACGTGACGAGCTCTACCAGAAGCACATCAACGATTGGTACGCCGCCCGGCCGCGTAGGAAGACCACATGAGTAATTATGAACGCCAGTGCAAGCAACACCCAGGTCACGTGCTACAGATCAGATACGGACAAGCTGGTCGGCAAGTAGTGTGTGCGGAGTGTGAGCGAGAAGACAAGGCCAAGGCCAAGCCCATCCGGCGCAAGCCCCGCGAGAACGCGTGGCCTCCAAAGGCTCGTTGAGCATCACGCACTGACGCGACATCGCGCTGGATGCCATGGAGAGCGCAGAGAAACCCTCCGCGTCCGCTTGCATCCCTTTGGGCACCCCCACAACCCTATATCACCTACCCACCTGGTATCAGGAGTGGATGCAATCCAACCAGAACACCGCAGGAACCCGCCAAGATCGACGCAGAATCAAACAGAAACAGCGAAGAAGCGAGCGGAACCACCGCAGAACTGAACAGAAACGCCCCAAACTATGAGCATTGGCAGAGGAGTTATGGTAGAGCTCTGGCAACGACCCACGCATGCGCTGAGTCGGTGTCACCAGCACTGAAATAGCACATAAAGAGTTGATTCTAGTGGAGATAGGGGAAGGGGGGTCGAAAGGATTTCTTGTCGATCTAAAAATCCGCGCGCCATTGGTTTGTACTCAAACCTTTTTCCACTCGAAATTCTTTTCTTATGAAGACACTCTCTGGGGTTTCTTTCGGCGGCTTGTTTCTTATCCGACTCGCATCGCCTCTTCAACGACATTCCAAATTGCATCCAAGTCTGTTTCCGGAGGCACGATGGGTTCCCACTTTTCAATCTCTCCTTCGTCGTTGCTGACTGGACGCCTCGGTAGTTTCTTTTCCACGAGCCAGTCGTTTCGCCAATCCGGATAGCCAAATAGCTCAGGTACCTGTAGCTCAAGCAAGTCCGCAAAGAGAAGGTCTCGGACAGATCTCCTATCCGAAACTTTGGACAGGTAAGTGTCTCGTAAGCGGATGACGTAGCTTGGCACCATCTATTTCACCTCAGTCAAAGCATCCCATAGGCCACTGTAGATCGACAATGCTAATCCAGAAGCCAAACAACGAAACGGAAACACATCGGAATGGATCGACAAAGCTATCGTAAGGAGTCGTAACAGCGACTGAATAAGCTGAAGAGCTCTGGCCACCCACACAATCGATATTGATCTCCACAACCTGCCAGGGCTCGTGGAAGAACTGCGCTCGGCCTCCGCAGCCTCGCGGCCGGCCGGGCGCACCTATTCGGAGTGTTTATGTCGCCGATGCCAGCGAAATCCGCGGAGCAACATCAACTGGAAGGAACACGGAGCCAGGCGCGCCCGAAACCCGAGAGTGTTGTGCGCGAAGGGTGGCCGAAGCGTCCTCGCGGACTATCGAAAGAAGCGCAGAAGGTTTTCCGGCAGATGTGTCGACTGTTGGCGGAACGGCGTGCGCTGACCCGAGGCGACGGAGAACTCCTGCGACTGTACGCGACAAGCTGGGACAGGCAGCGCCAGGCGGACGCCGCGATTCAAATCGAAGGCATCGTTGTCCAGTACACAAGACTCGACTCAAACGGCCAGCCGCACCAAGTCGAGAAGCCGAACATCAACCTTGCGATTGCGGAACGCGCTGAGAAATCGATGGTCGCCATCCTCGACCGGCTGGGGTTGACGCCTTACCACCGCGAAAAAGTGAAGCCAGCAGCACATGAGGTTAAGCAGGATTTTCCTAAAGGATCGATCGGCTGGTTACGCCAGCAGATGAAGGAGAAAGAACAAAATGTCCGTAGCATCAACTGAAGCCGACGTCATCCGGGCGTTGGATGCTGCAACTGACGAGTTGACCTTGCGTGGTTTTGACGTTGAGGAACTTAACCGGCTAGACCCGATAGAGGTCGTTCTCCGCGTGGGCCACATTTTGGCACCGTACTATGAAACCGCTGCCGAAAACACCTAACAGCTGCGCGAATATGCGTGGTTGGAACTGTGCTCAAATTCGATGGAATGACGCGGACGGGTGTCATTGAAGGTCCGGGCGAATATCGCTATTTCTTCACCTTCTTTGGCAGCGGTGTTCTTTTGAAGAACGGCGATGAAGTGACTTTTGACGGCTGCGTGGACAATACGCGGCGCACCGCGCGCAACATTTCCAAAGTGCAGCAGCCTGTCCGAACGAGCTGAGTTAATGAGCAAGCCAACACTCTGCCGAACTGAATTAGATCGAAAATGGATTCTCCGGGGCTATCTATCTTTCAGTCGAACCCGAACAAGAGATTGTGGCTGCGCACCGATTGCCTCGCGAAGCGCGACACAATTAGCGCCGGCCCTCGGTCCAGCCGTGGGCCAGGCGCTGCCTTTCAAACCGAGTCAGGAGAAGCCATAACAGCGTGTCGTATTGCGTAAGCCAGTTGTGGGTCACCTTGACCCGGAAAAACTATCACGCGGTGCGTCCCGCGACACCAACGCACGCCTTCTCGGCGACAAGGAGAACAACGTGAAACTGCAATTGAAGTCGAATCCGCGTCGAACTTTCGATGTGGAAGCTAGTCTTGCGGAAATACTAGTGCTCTGGCCCGGCTCACCCGTTGAACCAGTGCCTGCACCCGCACCAAAGCGAGTACCAAAGACGAGTTGGAGCGTGAATCGCTCAACCTTCACGCAGGAGTTGTACATCCACGCTAAATGTGCAACTTGCCATGACGTGGTGAACAATTTAGGGCCGACTGCTCACGAGCACAAATTTATTCATTGTGGCGTGGCTGAGCCGGTTCCTGCGGACATCGCGGAACAGTACCAGCGAATGCTGCCAAAGAAGAAAGTTCGGTTTTTGAGTTGAAAAGGAGAAACCATGCTTATTGATTATTTGACGAGTGAAGAGGTCCGCGCTCTGTCAGGCACTTCGATGTTTGACGAGAGGGAAGTTTCCATACGGCCAGCCAACCAATTTCCGCCAATCCCGGCTGGTTGCCCGGAACCGATTCGAACACACATCATTGAAGCGCGGGCACGACTCGTCGGCATTGACCTCGAAGAGCGCGCGAGGAAGGCTGAGTTGCGCGACCGCCTGGACATTTCTAAAACAGTTTCCGCTGCTGCTTAATAGCAACGAAACGATGGCCGCGACGTAAACGCGGTAAATCCATGTGCGCCAGCGCACTATCTCGTTGGCAGAAAAGGAACGATTATGTCTACACTCGAACAAACGTTTTCGAGAAATCGTGCCATCGAGGCCGATCTTTTCGAGATGAATAGCATCACCAAGAAACCAAGAATGACGCGCGAGGACAGAGCGCGTTTTGATTTCTTATCCGTGAGGGTCAGTGCATTGAAGGCGGGCTACAGTCCCGAAGAGGTAGCGGAGCAGCAAGTCAACTCGCGCCTCGTTCGTGAAGGCCAGAAGCCAATCAACTTCAAGCGCGAGCGCGCAGGCCAGCTCACCCTCGAGGAACGGCTTTTCAGAGCTTACCTCAATGGTAATGAGGAAGAGCAGCGCGACCTAATCACCAATAACCCCCAACTGTCAGCTATCAACACGACCGGTGGTTCATTTGTCCCACTGGAGTTTTGGGAACAAGTGACAGAAGCGATGGCCCAGGTTGATCCACTCACCGATGGGGATTACGTAAACCTCCACCCTGGCATTGGTCTTGGATTGCGGCCCCTACAGTTGCCTGCGTGGGATTTGACAACTATTGAATCGGAGCAGGTAGCTGAGTCGGATGACGCGCCGTCGAGCGACTTCATTGTTCCGACTACGACCGCAAAATTGCTTGGCGGCTTTATGCACCGAATCAATTTGGTTGCATCGTTTGAATTTGACCAGGACAGCTTCCGACCCACGATGGAATTGCTGGCGCGTGCTTATGGTGTCGGTTTTGCAAGGGGCATCGGCAAGCAGTTGGTCAACGGAACGGGTACAGACGAGCCGCAAGGCATCGCGGTCAAGGCCGCTAACAGCGGTGTGAGCAACTCAACGCCTGGAAGCCTTGTGCTGGACGATTTCCTCAACATCTTTTTCAGCATCAACAGAATTTATCGCGCCAGTCCGAAGTGCTGCTGGGTCTGTGGCGACTCTGTGTACAAGCTGATTCGCAAGGCAACGGACAGGATTCAGAACCGGCCATTGCTGAGTGTGGAGAGAGATGAGGAAGTTCTTCTTGGCAAACCCGTTCTTATATCGCCATCGCTCGATGTGAACCCAACGTTCAACCCGAGCTTGGCTCAAAACCAATTGATCTTCGGAGACCTGAGCCATTTTCACGTCAGACTATCCGAACTGGTAATCAACCGTTCGATTGAAGGCGTGGGCTTGATTGAAAAAGGCCTCGCGCTTTATCAAGGATTGATGCGTGCCGATAGCTGGCTGGCAGACCCCTCTGTGGGCGACATGCCGCCGATTATCTACGCAACCATTTCCTAACCGATTCGCAGGGCTGTCGGCGAAATAAAAGCTCACGGAGACAGCGAGGTCTTCACTTGATGTGAGTTCCGTAGCCAGTCGGAAACGGTCAGGTGTTCTACCTCTCATACATCCGTGGGAAGTGCTGTTCCTTACAGTGCGAAACTTGAGGCCGTCAGAGACACCCTGGCGGCCTCGGTTTTTCTTGAGATGTGAGAACCATCTCCAAGGCCTGGCTGCAAAGCAGCGTTGCTCAGCAACCTGCTCTGGGAGCAGATTTCAAATCTCGTTCTTTTTGGTCCGCCAGCTCCGTTAGAGCAACTTGCTCTGGGAGCAGATTTCAAATCTCGTTCTTTTTGGTCCGCCAGCTCCGTTAGAGCAACTTGCTCTGGGAGCAGATTTCAAATCTCGATCCCTTTTATCCGCTGTGGTTCCCAAAAGTCCTAACAGCTTTGGTAGTTCGAGAGTGGTTCCACTCCTTCCTTCGAGGTCGCAATCTTGTTTCTCAAACGGAAAATCAAAGAGCGATTCATTAGCTCGTCTCGCTACGGTCCCACTGTAATTGTTGAACAGCCTTGTAAGGTTCCCCCAGAGGGGACGATCCATCGGTGTCCGCATCATCTCTTCAACCCAGACTGGCCAGACACCAACAGAGCGTGTGAATGGTGCTGGCCCCGGCCCGAGGGAAGTTCAGGAAAATATCCAGAAGAAAGCAGCGCGAAGTTTGTCTTTCGAAGGAAAGGGCCTTTCAACGAACACGACAAGCAGTACGTCAGTGCGCACCAGCTAGGTTTTTGCCCCAGCTGCGGATCAAGTATTCACGAAGATTTAGAGAACGGTGAGTGGAAATGTGCGGAATGTGAAACGACATTCCCGGCGCCGCACAGGCGACACCTTGAGAAGGATTCCTGATGGCTACCGCTGTTCAGATTCTACCGCCGTCTCCGCCGCACGCAGGACTCATGTACGATCCTTACCAGTTCTTTAAGTCTGCCAGTGACAACGCGAAGCTCCTCCGTGGACTCGCTGATCAGAGTTGTTATATCAACGCTGACAAGTTTTGCTATGATTCACAAGGCGGCGGCCGGATTCGCCTTCTTCAGCGAAGACCCGTTGGCCGTAAGGGTGGTGTACCCCTCTTTTCGCTGAACGACATCCAGCTTCGCGCTACCATCGCAGCGTTGGTCCACACTTATTCTTGTTACAAGTTTCCTAAGAAAGAATGGTGCCTTACTGTGTCCCTTGACGAGCTGAAGAGTCTGAGCAACCGTCAGCTGAAAGAGTACGAGCAAATTGCGCGGTGTCATTGGGGGCACCGAATCACTGAGAATGGTCGTTGCGAGTGGAAACATAAGCCGTTGCCTGGGAACCACAGTTTCCAGCATTTGAGGAATCTAAAGCGGGCGGGCAGCTACGTGCACTTTCTGGTTCGGATTTGTTATTTGTCGTATCGGATGGGATGGGATTCAGTCGCCGTGGGTCAAGAACTTGGCTGTACAGGTAATGAGATAAATCAAAGACTTTTTCGGCTTGTACTTGCCGCGAGGCGATTGGGTTTCGAGACTCGCCCCGTTACAGACGCCAAGGGCCTTGCAGCACTCAAGAAAGCCAGCCAGGCCGGAATATATTGCAATTCTGATCGGTTGTTGTAAGATCAACTTCCCAGAGGAAATCAAGGGGTTGGGCGCATGCGCAGGAAGGTGTCTGCTAATGGAACGGAATTACCCTGCGCGTTCTGGACTGAAATGGGCTCGTTAGTTGCGAGAGTGCTGCAAGTTGCTGAAAACACTGGACGTGAGTAAACCAACCATCCGGCCCTTGTCGTGCATCACTTATGGCGGGGAAGTTCGAGCCATTTGTATGTTCGAGAGCGCAGTCACGCCTAAGGCTGAGCATCCGGGACTACTGCGATGTCACTAGGGATCGCTTTCAAAGGGCCTGAGGGCATCGTGCTGGCAGCGGACAGCAGGGTAACGCTGCACGTGCAGGTTCAGGTTCAGGCCCCCCAGCAGGGACAAACACTTCTCTTGCCAGCGACGTTCGATAACGCGACCAAGCTTTTGAGAGTCAAAGGTCAGGACTATGTCGGTGCCATAACCTATGGTGCTGGAGCAATCGGCGGAGCAGCTGGCCAGCAAGAGCCTAGGACTGCACACAGTTTTATTCCCGAGTTTGAAACATCCCTAGCACAAACGCAGCGGCTTTCAGTTCTAGAATTTGCCCAACGGCTCAGCGATTTCTTCATGGCCCGTTGGACGCAGGCTGGAATGCCGATTCCCGTACCACCTGGGCAGGACATGATCTTCCTGGTTGGCGGCTACGATCAAGATGCCCCCTACGGAAGAGTCTTTGAGATATTTATTCCCTCAAAACCCGTTCCCCACGAAACGCTTCCTGCCGGTCAGTTTGGTGCAACATGGGGTGGTCAATCTCAAATTGTGAGCCGGCTAATCAACGGGTTCGACCCCATGACGCCCTACGCGGTTCGCGATTTTATGCATGTTCCCCATGTGCCGCCAGGACAACTAGACCCACTCGACATTGACCTGAGGACAAAACTTGCTTCGAAGATTCCTTGGCAGTTTTTGCCACTTCAAGATTGTGTTGACCTATCTATTTTTCTAGTTCGAGCGACCATCACTCTTCAGAAATGGACGGTTGATATCCGGGGAGTGGGTGGTGCGGTTGATGTCGCGACCATAACACGAATAAAGGGATTCGAGTACATTCAACAAAAGGCAATTGTAGGTGAGGTGACAAAATGAAACACGAAAATATTGTTGCGACTACGAAGGACTGGCTTAAGACTGAAGAGGGTATGAGGATCACTGCCTATGACCCTTCGTGGATGGTAAGAGTCGACTCAGAACTGGAGGAACCTGGACAGGCAATCAACTTGCCTGCGGCGGATCGAGCCAGGATGAACCGTGCGAAGTCTGGAGCTCACGCACGGCCTGAACGCCTCTAAATGAATGTTTGCCCTGCAGCACGACCATCCACCGAGTCTGCGCCAAGGTGACATCATTGCAAATGTGTTCTTTCCTCTGACGCGACCGGGCCTGCTCAGGTATCTCGCCACATACAGTTCTGGGTCTGACACCGACATAAAAGTGGACCCGTATGTCGAAGCACCTCTGGGTTCCAAGAAGAGGTACGCCCAGTCAGTTTGCCATGGAGTGGTCGCGCATGGGGCCGTCATTAGCCAGTGTTGCGACCTCGACCGGAAGCACCCCAAGGCCAGTTTTTCCCTGTGCAGGCTGATTCTCTTTGACCGCAGCCGATACAGGAACGTCGAGGCACTCACCAACAACATCAACCCGTGGGGACCTGAGTATCCATATTTTCAATTCTTCTACTATGGAGGGATTGCTGGCCTCGAAGGGGAGTACTTGGCTGATTTCGCATTGCTAACGAGTTTGGGTTGGACTGACTATGACCTAGTTCTTGGCCAGAAGGTCCATCAATTAGACGACCTGAACCGCAACAAGTTTCGGGTCAAGGTCGGGGCGTTTTTCGGACGGCCTGCTGCAGAGGATACAGCTGCTGGTTTGTCAGACCCATACGAGCCTGCCGCTCCAGTCGCCCCCGGTCTGTTGGAACGTGTTCTCGCCTTCTTCCGGCATTGATTAGGGCCTACCGCTTACAAAAGAACGAGGCGCCCTGTACTAGCGACGCCTCGAGGGATCAGATCGAACTTGGTATTCAGCTAGCCTTCTTCGAGGTCTTGGTCTTGGCCACCTTCTTCTCTGTCCGTGCCTTCTCCCTGGCGAGTTTTGCCTCTTCCTTCGCTGCGCGCCGCGCCTCGGCCTTCTCGTCCGGCGGGGTGATCGTCAGTTTGAGGCTGTCGGTTGAGATGTGGAAGATCGTCCCACCCTCAAGCCGATACCGCTGATACTTGGACCACTTCGGGCCGTCGTACTCACCGATCATTTTCTCAACCGCGTGCTTACCGCGCCACGCGTTGATTACCTCGTCAATCTGGGCCTGGGTGTGTTTGTGTGCCATAACTTCCTCCTGCCCTCAGCGTCCTGAGCCTCAAGCTGGAAGACAACGCCCGGAAGTACTGGCCCGCCAGGCGGGCTGGCCGTTCGAGCTATTCGAGTAGCCCGCACGTTACTGTGGTCGCATCCCCAAGAAGAACTGTGATATACTCCTGCTCGGATTGAAGCCGGTGTAAAAGCCGCGCCCGGCGGAAGCTGGGTATAAGACAATCCCGCGCCCGTAAAGGCGACGATTCCTTTTGTTCGTAGATCAAAGGAGAACAGAAATGAGTTCCGATCCCGACACTCTCTCCCCGAGAGTGATTTCCACCTTTTCGAAACTTTCCTCCGCCGCAAAGGACCTGAACAAAGTTTCAGATGAGTTGGGTCAGGCGATCACCGCCATAGATCACATACTCCAGAGGTTGAATCTAGGCGTTCCCACTTGGGTCAAAATCCATGGGGGCGACGATCCGTACGGCATGGCGTATTGGAGCCGTGACATTGGATACGCAAAGATCGGCAACCGATGGGGCATCGCGCTCTGCACGCGTGAGGGCGACCATAACGATCCCGATGAGGAGCAATGTGAGTCGTGGCTATTCAACGACGCACCTCGCTGGCTGCGCGTCGAGGGCGTTGAGAAGATTCCCGATCTCCTCGAAGCTCTGATCAAAAATACGGAGGAAACGACCAAGAAGATCAAGAGCAAGATTGATCGTGCGAAGCAGCTTGCCGAAGCGCTTGCACTGGCCGCCGAACCTCCGAAGGGTCGCAAGTAACCCACGAGGGAACCATGATGATACTCGTGGGGATAATCGTCCTAATGCTCGTCTTGTTTGGCCTGATCGTGTTGCGTGCGCTGAATCAAGGGCGGGATGTAAAGGCGGGCCTCAAGATTCCTTTCGCGACTTTCTTTTTCGAGGCAAGCGATCACGACAAATTTTCACCGAAATTTTCACTAAAGACACCAAAAGCACCCTCAAATCACCACGGCTAACCATAGATAAGTCGTTGAGAAATCAGCGGAGAGGCGGAACAGGAACACATCTAAAATCTCAATAGCCCCGGCCCGCTACCCTGGCGAGCCGGGGTTCCCATTTTAGGCGCACACTACCTAGTGGTCTTTCATCGCAGACCTGGAAGACGCTTTGGGCCGGGAGGGCTTGGCGATGAAGAGGCGCATTACTGAACAAGACATCGTTGACCACGCCGAACGTAGCCGTCGAAGAAGTTTCTGGTTCAAGGTTGTGACCTTACTCGCTGCGGTTGCTGGGCTGTTGTGGTGGCTGCTTCGCTGATTGACCCCGACACGATAGGGGCGGCCCAGGTGCGTCGCACAGAGGCCGGCCCTACAGAGACTGTGTGGTAGAATTCTGCCATGAGTGAATCGGAACAAGGCAAATACCATGTTGTGCTGCACGAGGGACCCACGCGTAATGACCTAGGGGAAATGACCGAAACCGCGATGTACGGTTACGTGAGAAACAAATTAGGTATGGTTGCCGCCGAAGGTGTACTTCGGGAGCTAGAGGAAAGAGGCGAAGCCATCACCTATTTTGAAAATCTGCTCGGTGGAAAAACCCGTATTGAGATTCGGCGAGTCACCAAGCGCTGAGTCATCCAGAGGAGCAACAGAACAATCGTCGCCCGCGTGTAAAAGCTGTCCCCAAACCTAAAGGGGCGCCAGAGAAGGTTGGCTGTCCCTAAAGTTACCCCAACGCACCCAAAAACAACGCAACTCTCTGCAAGTTACGGGCACCCCGGAGCAACGCAACCACATGGAAACAAACGGAGACACTGACTCGCGTTGAATTCAGGGTCTAGTGGCCGCAAGGTCGTGGAGGTTCGAGTCCTCTCTTGGGCACCAATATCGTTGTCACCTTCTTCGGCAGTTGCTTAGAGTAATGCGTTAGGGTCCGACCTCTCGCCACGCGTTTCAGCCGGTCTGTCGATCACTCAGCGGCGCGATCACGCAGCGGGGAAACGGCTATCGCGGAGTCGCCGGTGAACGGCGGCTCCGAAGGCTTTCCAGACGCGCCAATTGCCGGGGTAATCTTTGAGCATGCGTTCGGGATGGAACTGGAGCCCCACCAAAAAACCTTCCCTGGGATCGTAGTAGCCCTCGATCAATCCATCGTCCGCGTGCGCCATGGGCTTGAAGCGAGAAGCCAAGCGGCAAATCCCTTGATGGTGGTAGCTGTTCACCATCAACGTCCTTCGCCCGTACCACTGCGCCAGTGGAGTCCCTGGGACGATGGTCACGCGGTGCCGGTAGCTGTCGTAATGGTCGTAATCTATGTGCTTCAGGCCGGACTTCTTCTCCTCTTGGACATCGCCGTAGAGGGAACCTCCGCAGACAGCGTTGAGCAGTTCCGAGCCGCGGCAAAAGCCCAAGTAGGGGATCTTGTAACGCAGAACATGGCGGAGCAGCCGAATCTCAATTTCATCCTTCAAGCGATGCGTTTCCTCGAGGTACTGGAAGTTGGCCTTTCGGGCTTGGTAGCGATTTGGTTCGATGTCCGGCCCCTCCACCAGCAGAAGACCCTCCATCCTCTCCATGTAATACGGCAGGCACGCCAGCGTGCCTTCGACGACCGGGACCATCACGGGCAAAATCCCCAAACGGATGAGTAATCGGAGGTGGTATTCGCCCAGAAAATCGACGTATTTGTTCTTGCGAACAATCCGGCGAGTGACGGCGAGAACAACGGGAAGGCGCTTCATCGCGTTAGCGTCCGGAGCGCTTGCACGAGCCGAACGTCTTTTTCGCGCCCCTGCGAAGCGACGCGGATGTGGCAGTTGTCCATGCCTACTTTGTTCGAGCAGTCCCGCACATACATGCGATGGTCTCGAAGCAGAAGTCCCTGGAGTTCGGCAGCCGTCATGCCGGTCTTGATTTTCAGGAGCACGAAATTCGCGCCGGTGGGGTACACAGCGAGCCCGGGAATCGTTTTCAACTCATCATGTAGCCAGCGGACATCGCCGATCAGACGCTTGCGCGCTTCATGGTACGCGGCGTCGGTGGGCGGCAAAAGAGACAGAAAATACTGCGCCACGGTGTTCACGTTCCAGGTCGGAATGAACCGGCGCAGGCGATTCAGAAGATACGGATTCCCGCTGTAGCAATACCCCAGCCGCAGACCCGGCACGCCGCAATGTTTGCTCATGCTGCGCACGATCAGCAGATTCGTGAACTGGTCCGCGATGGGCAGCAGGCTCGGGATGGGGTCGCCCGCAAAATCAATGAACGATTCATCGACGATGACCAACTCCAAATCCTTCGCCCGGTGCAGAAAATCCACCATCTCTTCCAGGGGGATGAGCTGGCCGGTCGGATTGCCCGGGTTGATGACCAGGAGTGATTTGAGACTGCGCTGGTGTACCCAGGAGAGATAGTTCCCCAGGTGAAGCTCGTAGCCCTGCTCCGGCTGCAAGGCATAGAGTTCGGCGTCGCGCTGGTCTTTGAGCTTCTCGATGTACTCCCCGAAGGTCGGGACCGGCACCGCGAACCGGTCGATCAGGATCTCGTTGATCAGCACAATCAGTTCCGTGGCCCCGTTGCCGATGATCAGGTTCTCGGGGTTCACGTGCAGGACGTCCGCCAGGTTCTTCTGACTCACCAGTGGGCTGCTGGAGGGGTAGGACTTGATCAGGTTGGGAAGGTGTTCCTGCAGGTTCCGCAGCATTTCAGGGGTGGGGTAGTATGGGTTGGCAATGAAGCAGAAGTCGATGATGCCCTTCGCCTCTTCGTAGCCCACCAGTTCAGCGAGCGAGGGAGAGTGCGAGGTCTCGTAGAAGAGATGGCTCCTCGCCTCCGTTGGCGGAACCGGAAGAATCACGTTTGCCATGATGCCTTTCCTGAGGCCCCCGCTGTCGCTCAGCAGCGCTTATAAGCTGTCTCTCTTAACTCGTCTCTCGTCAAGAGGCTGATTGCTGCTTTCTGTCGATTAGGGTACACCAAACCTGGGGACTTGGTTTCCACTAAAACCCCTCAAAACCGGTTCGGCTCGCCTTTCGGGGTACCCGGAACCTTTAGGAAACGCCTGCTGTCAACTCCGCGGGGCACCCGGGATCTCTCGCCGCCCTTCGGGTTGAGGCTTTGCTTCCCCCGATGCTATGCTGCTTTGCATGGCGGACCCTGCCAGTCTTCCGCCCGATTCCACTGGGGCGAACGGTTCTTCCCAGGCCAGCGAGCAGCCGCGAGAACAGTCGAGGCGCCAGCTAGAGGCTCTTCTCGAGGTGTCGGAATCGATTGCTCAGCATCGCGACCTGGGCGCTCTCTTTCACGACCTCGCCGAACGCCTCCACGGCATTGTCGAATTCGATTACCTGAATCTGCTGCTGTTCGACCCCGCACGCAACGTCATGCGTCTCCACATCCTCGAGTCCTCTCGGCCCAGCTCCTTCGCGATCGGCCATGAATTGCCTGTCGGCGAAACCCCGTCGGGTTGGGTCGTGGAAACACAGAAGCCGTTCATCGTCCATAACATTCACGAGGAGCCGCGCTTCCCAGCCTTTCTCGCCCGCATGAAGCAGGAGCACGTCCGCTCCCTCGTTATCCTCCCCCTCACCACCGCCCAGCGGCGCCTCGGCGCCATGGGCTTCGGACGGGTCCGCCTGCACCGGTACTCGGGCGATGAAATCCAGTTCATGCAGCGCGTGGCCAGCCAGGTTGCCGTCGCCGTGGACAATTCGCTCAATCTTGCCCGCGTCGAGTCCTTGCAGAAACAGTCCGCGCGGGAGCGCGACCGGCTGCAGGTTTTGCTGGACACAAATAATGCTTTGGTTTCGAACCTCGCCGTGGACGAGCTTTTTCACGCCATTGTTTCGGCACTGGTTCGTTTTATGCACCACGACTACACGAGCCTGGCCCTCTATGACCCCGCCAGCCAGCTCATGCGTATTCGGGCCCTCGATTTCCCGCCCGGCCGAGGCCTCATCCGCGAAGAAATGGCGGTGCCGCTTGACGCCTCGCCGGCAGGCCGAGCCTTCACCACCGGAGAACCCTACTTGGGGGGGCGGACAGACCTCGAAAAATTCAAGACCGACTTGGTTCGCTTGCTTCTTGAGGAAGGAGTCCAAACAGTCTGCTGCGTGCCCCTGGTCGCTCTCGGCCGTGCCATCGGGACGCTCAATGTTGCCAGCCGCCGCGAAAATGCCTTCCGGCCCGAAGATGTCGAGCTCCTCCTGCAGGTCGCCGCGCAAGTGGCCATTGCCGTACAGAATGCCCTGGCCTTCAAGGAGATTGACGCGCTCAAAAACAAGCTCGCCGAAGAGAAGCTCTACCTGGAAGAAGAGATTCGTAGCGAGCTCAATTTCGAGGATATCATCGGGGAGAGTCCGGCTCTCCGAAAGGCCCTCTCCCAAGTCGAGACCGTCGCGGGCGCGAGCAGCACCGTAATGATCCTCGGCGAGACCGGCACAGGCAAGGAACTCATCGCCCGAGCCATCCATAATCTCAGCCCGCGGCGCGAGCGCACCTTCGTCAAAATCAACTGCGCCGCCATCCCCTCCGGTTTGCTTGAATCCGAGCTCTTCGGCCATGAGCGCGGCGCTTTCACCGGAGCCATCACGCAGAAGATCGGACGGTTCGAGCTGGCTGACAAGGGCACCCTTTTCCTCGACGAGGTCGCGGACATCCCGCTGGAACTTCAGCCCAAGCTCCTGCGGGTTCTGCAAGAGCAGGAATTCGAGCGCCTGGGCAGCACGCGCACCATTCACGTGGATGTCCGCGTCGTCGCTGCGACGAACCGCGACCTGGCTCCTCTCGTCGCCGAGCGCGCCTTCCGCAACGACCTCTATTATCGCCTCAACGTCTTTCCCATTCACGTTCCGGCACTGCGCGAGCGCCCCGGCGACATCCCGCTCTTGGTGCGCTATTTTGTCCAGAAATTCAGCCGCCGCCTGAACAAGCCGATTCAGTACATTCCCGTGGAGGCCATGGACGCTCTCGCGGCCTACTCTTGGCCGGGAAACGTGCGCGAACTGGAAAACCTCATCGAGCGCGCGGTCCTGCTCTCCTCCGGCAGCGAGCTCCGTGTACCGCTTGGCGAACTCAAGGCTGCTGGCCCGGTTGCATCGACCCCCGTTAGTGCCGCTCTTTCCGACGCGCCTATTCCCACACTGGCCGAGGCTGAACGCCAGCACATCCTGCGGGCGCTTCGCCAGACGCACTGGGTGATTGGTGGGCCACGAGGGGCCGCGGCGATTCTCGGTATGAAGCGCACCACGCTACAGGCCCGTATGCGCAAACTGGCCATTCGGCGACAAGCCTGAGCTTATTAAAGACCATTAATGGGCTCGCAGGATGGACCATTCCTGGGCATATGCCCATATATGGTCTGCACGTGGCTTTTATGTATCTCTTCAAATTCGTGTAACTTACTTTATTTCTTTCAGTTACAGAGTGTATTGATATCCGGCAAATTGGCACGACACCTGCACTGATAGAGTGCGTCTCATTCTACAGGTGCAAGGCATGTTGCGCATCACCACTGAACAGAAGAGGGGACGGACGACGCTTACTGTCGAGGGCCGCCTTGCGGGGGCCTGGGTTCAAGCGCTCGACGATTGCTGGCGCCGCCTGAGTGCCTCAGCGCCTGCCGATAAGTTTCAGGTCAACCTTTGTGGCGTCAGTTTTATCGACCACGCGGGAAAGCTTCTCCTCACCGAGATTCACCGGCAGGGTGGGCATCTCGTCGCCAACGGCTGCCTGAATCAGGCCGTGATTGATGAGATTATCGCGGCGGCCGAATCCGAAAAGCATCTGCGAAGAGAGCCGCGCGAGAAGAATCCACCCATTATCTTCTGGCTCTTTGTTGCCGGCCTCGTACTTTCGCCGGCTGTGCTCCGCGCGCAGGACGCGGCTGCGCCTGCGGCGATTCGCCTCACGCTTGATCGCGCTGTGGCTTTGGCCCTCAAGCAGAACCCGCAAGCGCAGATCGCTGTTCTCACCGCCGCCCAGAGCGAACAGGACCGTGCGGTCGCGCGCGCCGCTTTACTGCCGCAAGCCGAGCTGCGGGTGGCCGATGATGTTGTGCGCTTCAATCTTGAAGATCAATTCGGTTCTCGGTTTCCCGGTTTCCCTCAACACATCGGCCCGTTCCAACAGTTCAACGCGGGCCCGTCCTTCGGGATGCCTATTCTCGATCTGACGTTGTGGCGGCGGTGGCAGGCGGCGCGCGAGCAGGCCTCTGCCAGCCTGGCGCAAAGCCGGGCCACTCGCGAGCAGGTCATTTTACTGGTGGCCTCGCAGTACCTCGGCTGCCTCCGGGCGACGGCTGACGTCAAGGCCGCCCAATCGCGCCTGGCGCTGGCGCAGGCGCTGTACGATTTGGCTGCGGACCTGCAAAAGCAAGGCGTCGGCACCAGCATTGACACGCTGCGCTCGAACGTCGAACTCCAGAATGAGAAGCAGCGTCTCATTCAGTCCCAGGCCGGGATGCAGACCGCTCTCTATGGCCTGAGCCGCTTGCTGAACCTCGATCCGAGGCAGCCCATCGAGTTAGCCGACGAATTGGGTTTTTCCGAAACGCCGGAATATGGCGCCGAGGAAAGCCTCACGCGCGCGTACGCGCAGCGTTCCGAACTCCGCGCGATCGAGGCTCAGATTCGAGCAGCCAACAACGCCCGGCGCGCCGCCCGTGAATCGCGTCTGCCGGCGCTGCGTGTTGACGGTTTCTGGAACTACTCCGGCGTCTCCGCGCCGAGCGCGATTCCCGCTTATGAGTATGTTGCCTCGGCCAATATGCCTTTGTTCACCGGCGGGCGGATTCGCGCCGCAGTGACGCGCGCCGGACTCGAGGTGCAGAAACTCGAGCAACAGCGCGCGGACTTGCGCAATCAGGTGGCGCTGGAAGTGAAAACCGCGCTGGTCACGCTGACTTCCGCGCGCAGCGAAGTGCAGGTTGCCAATCTGGGCGTGGGTCTCGCGCAGGAAGAAGTCTCTCAGGCGCGCGACCGGTTCAAATCCGGCGTGGCCAACAACATTGAAGTCGTCACCGCGCAGGACGCCCTGGCGCGCGCCAACGACAATCAGATCGCGGCGTTGTACCGCTTCAATCAGGCCCGCGCCGATCTCGCGCGTGGCCTCGGGGAAATCGAGCAGTTGTACGCCAAGTAAGGAGAGGCATGAGCGCAGGCGTCGAAATGGATCTGGAGAATCTGGAAAACAGTTCGCTGGCACCCGAGCCACCTGAGGAGACTCCTCAGCAGGAGAGTTGGATAAACTCTCACCTCCGGGAACTCGCGTTGGTGGCTGGCGCGGTGGCGCTGGTGACGATCGCCAGTCTTTATTGGTATTACCACGGACGCGAGAGCACCGATGACGCCCAGGTGGACGGCGATATCACGCCCATCGCCTCGAAGATCTACGGCAACGTGGCCGAAGTCCTGGTGAACGATAACGAGCGAGTCAAGGAGGGTCAACTCCTCGTGCGCATCGATCCTCGCGACGCACAGGCGGCCGTGGATCAGGCGCGCGCCAAGCTCACGCTCGCCGAAAGCCAGGCCCGAGCCGCAGGCGTAAACGTGCCCTGGACGGCGGAAACGACTGCCAGCGGCCAGTCCTCAGCCGACGCGAATCTTGCTCGAGCGCAAGCCGCCTACGATCAGGCGCGCACTGCAGACATCGCTTACGCCCGCGCCAACGTCGAGAAAAGCCGCGCGAATGCGGACCTGGCGCGCGCCAATCTCGAACGGATGAAGCCTCTCGCCGAGAAGGAAGAAATCTCGAAGCAGCAGTTTGACGCCGTGCAGGCAGAGGCGCGCGTCGCGGAAAGCACCCTCCAGGCGGACCTGGAGAAGCTCGCCCAAGCCCAGCGAAACGTCGAAATCACGCGCGCGATGCTCGAGGTGGCGCAGGCAAACGTCGGCACTGCCCATGCCAACCTCAGGCAGGTAAACGTCCGCAAGGCGGATGAGCAAGGCGCGATCGCATCGGTGCAGCAAGCCAGGGCGGCGCTCGATGCCGCCGAATTGCAGCTGAGCTACACGAAGATATTGGCCCCCAGCGACGGCGTGGTGACGCACAAGCAGGTGGAACCCGGCCAGATCGTTCAGCCGGGACAGGGCCTCATGGTGATCGCTCCGCTGGAGAAAGTTTGGGTGACCGCAAACTTCAAGGAAACGCAGCTTGCGAAGATGCACCCCGGCCAAAAAGCCTACGTTGATGTGGACACATACGGCGAAACTTTTTCCGGTCACGTGGATTCGATCGCCGGCGCCACCGGCGCTCGCTTGAGCCTGCTTCCGCCGGAAAATGCCACGGGAAATTACGTCAAGGTGGTGCAACGCATTCCCGTGAAAATCGTGCTGGACCCGATTCCGGCGGACAAGGCCATCCTGCGTCCGGGGATGAACGTGGGCGCCACGGTAATGACGGACTGAGGATCCTTGGATGAGTGCGCGGCACAACGACAGGGCGGTGCTCCCGCTGGTCCTGCGGATGAGAAAGGCGCAGCCCTCGGCAGGGCTGCTGGCAGAGCTGGGTACCGATATCGAGCCGTCAGACCGGGCGGCAAGTCAACAACCGAGACAAGAAAGGGAGGACCACATGGCGAGACACACGAGACAACCGAAACGCGGCCCACCGGCTCCCAGTGCGAACGTTCGATCTCGGCCTGAAGAAGCCAAGCGCGGTGGCGTGCCGGCTCGTTGATATAACGACAACCTAGCGCTGGCCGCGGTCCCAGTCAGTGGAGTTCATCTGTTGGACCGGCACCCTCGTCATGGTGGAACGCCTGACTCGAGTAGACTGGTTGCCGCATGCCGATTTGATGGAGGATTTGCCTCAACGATAGGTTTGGCAGTTGGTTTCGGGTCCCTGCATGAGATGCAAGGCAGATGTTTTCCCAATCGTATGTTCGTCCGAGCACAAGGAGAGATGCCATGCAACAGCAAATTGGCACCACCGCGGGGCTCATCTGGGAGGCTCTCAACAGTAAGGGCGAGTTGTCGTTGGGGCAACTCAAGAAGGAAGTGAAAGGGAGAACGCCCACCTTTGAATGGGCCATTGGTTGGCTGGCGCGCGAAGAGAAGGTTCTGATCAAGCCAGAGAGGCGGTCTTTCCGCCTCTGCCTACGGAAGCCAAGGGAAAAACCGTAGGAGTGATCTCGCCATGAGCTCAACACTGCCGACGGGCAGTTCAGCCATGCCCAGACGCCGCAAGGCCATGATCAGATCATCCCCTGTCAATTCCTTGTTGGCCTGTCAACGCGGAGACCTTCGATGCGTCCCGTTGCGAATCTCAAGCCACTGACTGACGCCGAATTCGAGCGACTTGGCGGCTTCCTCGGCAAAGGCGAGCATCGCCGGGCCATGAATCTGGAAGAGCTGGACGGCTTCTTCACCGCACTCATCTGTGACCCAGAAAGCGTACCGCCGAGCGAGTACTCACCCCGCATTTACGGTGGCGAGCCGTGCTTCCGAGATTTCGAGGAGGCCCAGGACATCACCGACTTGATCATGCGCCATTGGAACACGATTGCGGGGACTCTCTGCGCAGGGAAGGTCTGCGTCCCGTTCCTGCTCAAAGGTGAAGCTGGCACGGCGCACGGAAACGATTGGGCGAAAGGATTCCTGCGGGGCATGTCTCTGCGGCGGGAGCACTGGAAACGGTTCATGGATGACGAACAATACAGTGGAAGTCTTGTGCCCATCCTGATTCTCGCGCACGAGCCCGACCCCGACCCGAAGCTGTGTTCCCGACCGATCACGGCGGAGCAGAGAGCCAGACTGCTTGCGGACCTCGCCACAAGCGTCATGCACGTCTACCGCTATTTCCGGCCCAGTTGATGAAGTGACTATGGGCGGCAATCGGAATGTGCCCGAAAGGCCGATCTTGTACCTACTTTCTGAGCGACCGGACTCATGCTGAAGGGAAGTTCCTGCTGTAAGCCAATGAACTCATAGGCGCAAGACGGCTCGGGTCCAAACGATTCGAAAAACGAGTGCCAAGTTTCGGACCAGACACTCCTCGCGGTTTCGTGCGCACGTAACTTGTTGGTTCAAAAGGAAATGGTCGGGGTGAGTGGATTTGAACCACCGTCCTCCTGGTCCCGAACCAGGGAACACTCAACTCTATGTCGCTGTCCTGGCGTCAGTTACGGTCTTTCGGGCCGCTCTCTGTTAGACAAGTTGGACAAGTAGTTCTAACTGTGCTCGTATGGAGTTTTTCTTGGCATTGCGGAACCGCGTGACTAGGCGTCAGTCTTGGTAAGAGCAACTGCTTTGCAAGTATCGAGGTCCCGTCAACTGGGTACAAAAACGATCCGGGATGTTGCATGTCCGATGCACGACATCCCGGAACAGAATGGTGTACCCCTCGGTTTGTGCCTCAGTAGGTGTTCACACAGGCGATATAATCCGGCTCGCCCATTTGGCTGATAGTGCAGGAAAAGATCGGCCAGTTGCCGGTGTTGATGGGATTCCACGGAGCTTTCGTCCCTGGATTCGTGCTGGTGCTTCCGGAAGCGTAGTAGTAGGTGTAGGTGTTGCGCTGGCTTTCGCTGCTCACCAACTGCGGATATAAATGTTGCAACGAATAGTTGAGCGTACCCTGCGCGCCGTAAGTGGAAGAGAGCTTATAGAGGCTATTGAACTGCGCCGGCATCGGCGTGGCCGACAGGTCGTAGTCGAACGATTCGTAATCCGTGGGCAGAAACGTGTCTTGGGTAATCGTCAAGACTTTATAGGCAGGGTTGTTCCCAAAACACGGACTGATGCCCGGCAGCTGCTCCAGAACATTGCCAGACGGCAGGATGCGGAATTCGTCCATGTGCGTATGTCCGGCGAGCATCAGGGTGACAACGCTCGCGTGCTGCGTCAACGTCTGCATGAACCACGCCTGGAAACCCGGGTCCCAATTCATGGAGACGTTGCTTCCGTCAAGCTGCCCCGGCGTATCGCCCGCCATGCCCTGGGAATTTGCGCCCGGCGGCACATGCATCAAGATCCACACCTTCTGTCCGGAAGCCTCTGCAGAGGCGAGCTGCACATCCAGCCATCCGATTTCCGTGGCAGCCTGGGTGCTGCTTGGCGCTCCTAACACAAACGAATTGGTATTCAAGCCGATTACGAGCAAGTGTGATCCCAGGGGCTGTGCCGAATAGTACCCGTCGCTGGTGAACGTGCTCAGGAACGTCTGTTCGTCCACGCTGCCGTTCAAAAGCTGGTTGTAAACGGTGGACGCGTTGTTCGTCAGAAAGTTGTTGTCCGGTCCCATCCCCGTCACCTGGTATGTATCGATATTCCCCGGCACGTAGAGCACCGGCGCGTTGCCCACTGCCGCCCGGATCTGCGCGGCCACAAAGGCAAACGTTTTGTCGATGAACTGCTGCATCGCCGCGCCGACCGTTGGGTCGGGATTGGTAGCGCAGGTCGAGGGCGGATTCAGGTTATAGTACGCGTCGCAAAAGCTCTCCGGTATGTAGTGCCCGAGCAAATCGCCGGTGAAAAGAACCACCGGACTGGCGCCCATGTGCTGCTTCATATCCGCCAGTGTGAGCATCAACAAAGGATAGTTCGTATCCGTTCCGCCTCCCGTAGGAGATGTTACCTTTGAGGTCTGAAAAATGCCGGCCCACTGGCTTGCATCGGCGGCTCCAAGGGAAGAATACAACGATGGATCGTAAAACGGATTGAAGTGAAGGTCCGAGACGGTCACCACTTGATAGACGCTCGAAGCGGGAGCCGGACCGGGAGTGTTCGAATCGCCGCATCCCAACATCGGCAAAACGCTAGACATCGCTAAAAGTAACCAGAAGCACCGCGAAATCTTGGCCATAAACTCTCTTCCTTGGAGGGGATCCGGAGCAGCCGCACCTCAAAAAATGGCAACCGGCCTGAGGAGCCGGATTGAAATAAACGACGCGTCCCCACACTGCTTTCGCGGGCAATTCCAGGTCCAAGTTTGGGCGCCGCTGATACAAATGTGCAGGTTTGACGGTTCCGGTTGGATAACGTAAACATGCGCGGATTAGCGACCTGCGGCGCGGCCCGCCGCATGGGACTCTGCAACCTTCAACCGATCTCGAAGCAAGAATTTTCCGGAATGGGCCTAGTGTCCCGAGATGAAACGAAGATGCGCACTTGTGGCGGCAACGAGCGCTGCGGCCGAAGGCGCTCTCAGGTTCATTGACAGAGATTCCCTGTGCGCGTGTCGGTAAATCTGCGGACCGCTTTCAGTTGGCGCAACGCGCAAGGTCCAGCCCGTGCGCACGGTCTGGTTGGCATTTTTTCTTGGCTTTGGCTCACAATCTGCTCGCGTTTTTCAGGGCGTCAGGCGCGCTGAGGCTTCATACGCCAATCTGCCGAGCGACCGGGAAACGGTTGCGTCGCTCCAGCATGGCGGACGACCGCGCAACGACACGGCGGCGATATCAAACCAACTGGAGTACTTGATGCCATCAACACAATGGACGTGGGCCCTTCTGATGGCGGTGTTTCTTTCGATTTGCGGGTGTGGTGGGGGCAGCACCCCAGTCCCGACACCCACGCCTCAGCCACCGTCGGGGCTGACGTACAGCACGCCTGCGGCAGTGTACCTAGTGGGAACACCCATCACCGCGAACAGCCCAACCAGCAGCGGCGGTGCGGTGAGCTCCTACAGCGTGAATCCAAGTCTTCCGGCGGGATTGGGCCTCAGCACCAGCACGGGCGTGATCAGCGGAACGCCGACGCAAGTGAGCTCCGCGAAAAACTATATCGTGACCGCATCGAACGCAGCGGGCAGCGTAAACGCAACGCTTTCCATAACGGTGAACGCCGCCGCTCCTGCTGGCCTGGCGTACTCGACGAATCCTGCTGTCTACAGCGTGGGCGCGCCCATCACGGCAAACACGCCAACGAGCACGGGTGGGGCTGCGACGTCGTACACTGTGATTCCCACGCTTCCTTGGGGTCTTAACCTGGACAGCACCACGGGAGTGATCGGCGGAACACCGACAGTCGCCACCCCACAGACGAGCTACACTGTTACGGCCTACAACTCGGGCGGCAGCACCAACACGGCACTGACGATCACCGTCGCCAACGCCGCGCCGTCCAATCTGACTTACAGCAACAACCCCGCCGTTTACACCGCGAATGAAGCGATTCAGGGAAACACCCCGAGCAACACCGGCGGTCAGGCGACGTCGTACTCCGTGAGCCCAAGCCTTCCGTCGGGGCTGACGCTGAACCCGACGACTGGCGTGATCACCGGGACTCCGACAGCGGCGGCAGCAGCTTCCTCTTACACAATAACGGCGAGCAATGCGTTTGGGAGCACTACGGCGACAGTGACAATCACTGTCGATAGTCTGGCAGGGACATTGACGTACGTGCCCAGCACAGCGGTGTACACCGTAGGCCAAGCAATTACGCCACTGCAGCTGAGCAATGGGGTGGCGGGCCCTTATACGGTGAGCCCGGCATTGCCAGCGGGCCTGAGTCTGGATAGCAGCTTGGGAACGATCAGCGGAACCCCGTCGGCGGTGACGTCAACCGAGACGTACACGGTTACCGCATTGAGCGGGACCGGCAATGCTGTGGCAAAGGTGAGCATCACGGTGGACGCTGTGGCGCCGTGGTCCCAGTTCATCCCCAACATGGACCAAACGATTACTCCGCTCGCACCGTCCGGATCGCAATTCCAGCAACTCAACCCCGACCTCGCTGACAATCCGGCGTGGCTAGCTACGCATGCCGCCACGACCGCGGTAAGTCCAGATGGCAACACGCTGTTGGTTCTGACCAGTGGGTACAACCGAGTGTTCACGGAAGGCAGCGATTCACTCAGTTCGTTCAACCTGCCGGATTCCAACGAATACGTGTTCGTATACGACATTTCGAGCGGCGCTCCAATCAAGAAGCAAGTTCTGGATGTGCCCGTGACTTATTTCGGCATTGCGTGGGATCCAACCAGCAACGGCACGGCGGCGCATTTTTACGTAAGCGGTTGCAGCCAGGACGATGTGCACATCTTCTCCTATAACTCGAGGACACAACTTTGGGCGGAGGACCTGCCGCAGCTAACGCTGGGACATGGGACAAGCGGCGTTGGCTTGGGTGTTTACCCCTGTGCGGCGGGCATTGCTCTTTCACAAACCGGGCAGACCATGGTGGTGGCGAACTACTACAACGATTCGCTTTCGATTCTGACCGGGGGATACGGGAACTGGTCGCTGAAGGATGTGTCGGGAAACAACTCGCAGGTGACCAACCTGGACCTGCGCCCCGGCAAGAGCCTGGTCTCGTCGGCGGCAGCGCCAGGAGTGCCTGGAGGCGAATATCCGTTCTGGGTAGTTATTGCCGGCAGCGAACCCAACGCGGTCGCTTACGTATCGAGCATTCGTGACCGCGAAATCGACGTCGTCCCGCTCAGTTCCTCAAATAATCAACCGTTCCAAGTCACTGCGCGCATTCACGTCAAGGGCCAGCCCAACAAAATGGTCCTGAACAAAGCGCAGACTCTTTTGTATGTCACCGAAGATCAGAGCGACACCGTGGACGTAATCGATATCAATCCGGATCCCACCCACTACATGACCGTAAACACAGTGATCGAAACCATCCCCGTGCTCGCACCCGCGGGGCTCTTGCCTTCCTCGTTCTACTATTCGGACTCGAACGGCGCGATCTCCAACCCCATCTACACCGGCTCGAATACCAACAGCCTCGCGCTCTCACCCGACGAAACGCAACTCTATGTCACCAATGGAAACTTGAACGATGTTGCGGTGGTTCAGCTCACGGGAACCAACTCCGGCGACTCTGTCATCGGTCTGATACCGACAGGGTGGTATCCCAACTCGGTGAGCACCAACGCTGCTGGCACATGGATGTACGTTGCAAATGCCAAATCGCCGACGGGCCCGAATCCTGATTGGTGCTACGGCTATGGTCCGACCTCCTTTGTGCCGGATTGCTTCCCCACGAATCAGTACAATCCGGAGCGCACCAAGGCAGGGCTGCAGAGCTTCCCAATTCCCACCGCCGAACAACTGCAGTCGCTCACCTCGCAGGTCGACCAAAACAACCGTTTCTCCACCACGGAAAGCTCCAGCGACGCGCAGATCATGGCGGCCGTGCGTAAGGGAGTGCAGCATGTCATCTACATCCTGAAGGAAAACCGGACCTACGATCAGGTGCTGGGTGATCTGGTAGACACGAACGGCGTGCCTATAGGCGCACAGGATCCCACCCTGGTGCAGTGGGGTCAGGCGATTACCCCCAACCTGCACAATTTGGCGCGCACATTTGTCACGCTCGACCATTTCTTCGCCACCTCGGAGGTCAGCTACGACGGATGGTCGTGGAGTACCTCCGCGCAATGCCCCGACATCATCCAACACGAATACCCGCTTTCTTACGCCTATCGCGCGCTCGCCTTGGAAGCCGAGGGAGCGAATCGCAATATAGACGTAGGAATCCCGACCCTCGCCCAGCGACTTGCCGCGAATCCGCTTGTGCCAAACGATCCGGATGTTGTGCCGGGCCAGACCGACGTCGGCGCGCCGGACGGCCCGAATGACGAGATCAACACCGGCTATTTGTGGAATGGTGCGCTACGCGCGGGTCTCACCGTCAGGAACTACGGCTTTTTCATTGATACCACCCGCTATGGATCAGCGGCTTATTCCATTCCGGTGATCCATGATCCGGCCGCAACAAATACAGTGGTCGCGTACCCGACCAACGTGGCTCTTACTCCGTACACAGATCCGTACTACCGCGGGTTCGATAACAACCTTCCGGATTATTACCGTTTCAAAGAGTGGGAGCGGGAGTTCGACACCAACTACGCAAGCGGCGGGCTTCCGTCGCTGACCCTGCTTCGACTGATGCACGATCACACCGGGAACTTCGCTACCGCAAGCGACCTGGTGAACACGCCCGAGCTGATGCAAGCGGACAACGACTATGCCGTAGGGCTGGTGGTCCAGAAGATCGCGAACAGCATCTATGCGCAGAACACGCTGATTTTCGTGGTGGAAGATGATGCGCAGGATGGCGCGGACCATGTGGATTCTCATCGCACCATTGCGTTTGTGGCGGGTGCCTACGTGAGGCAAGGCTCGGTGGTCTCCACCTCGTACAACACCATCGATTTCATCCGCACGATGGAAGAGGTTTTGGGATTGAAGCAGTTCTTGAACCTGAACGATGCTCTCGGCCACCCAATGACCGACATCTTCACTACAACGCCCCAGAGTTGGAGCTTCACCGCTTCGCCTTCCGCTTATCTCTACGCTACGCAACTTCCCCTGCCTGCTCCTCCCGTTGGCATGAAAATCCCGAAGTCTACGCACAACGCCGCCTATTGGGCGCGTGTCACCAAGGGCCTGGATTTCTCCGACGCCGACCGTGTCGATCCTCTGGTCTACAATCGCATCCTCTGGAAAGGGATGATGCACAACAGACCCTATCCCCCGTCGCTCTCCCTCAAGAACAAGCATGTCCGCGGGGACGATGACGACGACCGGCGCGGCAAAGCCGAAAAGCATCCGGCGAGCTATCCCGAGCCTGCGAACGCAAAAAGTACCCGCAGAGCAGAGCCACAGAGGAACTGACGAAACACCCCAAAAACCGCCTCGGAGATACGACCCATTGGACCGCGCAACGAGTGGGAAGACAACGAGAGCAGCAATTCAAGTTGCATCGGGCGAGGCCGATACGATTTTTGGACACTCTTCCAGGGGAACAAGAACAGCGCAACCGAATTGAGAATGAACACCGCGCCAGGGGACATCCGCGAATTCCTTCTTCGTTAGCATTCGCTATCGGTTCGACTGCCGCACTGGCGTTTCCGCCACAGATTGCGGCGTCCACAACGGTCATCAGGCGCAGTACGAAAAGGGGGAGCGGTCGCGGCACGCGAAAATGCTCCGCTTCCCAAATGGAAGAGCCTCAGCTTTGTTCTTGCAGAGACGGATCCGAGGTTGTTAGACAAGTTCTGACAATTGGCGAGCAAGCGACCTGTTTCCAACTGACAGATTCGCGGGCCATTAGAGTATCCACCTCCTGTTTTGGCCGTTGGTGGCTTACCAGGAGGTCGTTTGCTTTTTTGTCGTCTGTAAGTTGTTGGATTTATTAGAATTGGTCGGGGCGAGTGGATTTGAACCACCGACCTCCTGGTCCCGAACCAGGCGCTCTAACCAGGCTGAGCCACGCCCCGAACCTCACTCCGTACCCTGAAGTAGTTTACGTTGGACCGCCTTCGTGCGCAACTGCTAGGTTCGAAACCAGGCAATCAAGTGATCCCGTGAATTCTCCCTCTGATTGCTAATCCAAATGGTCGCAACAGCTTGTGATGAGGTGCACGGAAGAATGACTTGCTCGAATCCGCTGGTGGTTGGGACTAAGTGGGACTGAGAATGAGTCGGCGGACCGAGACGTTGATTGGCTTTCCGCAGAAGGTCTCTTCCGATTCGAAGTCGCTTTGTTTGAAAGGCTTCGTTCACCTGTTCCGGAACCCTTCCTGGGCAAGCTGCACGATTAGTCCCAGCAGCATCAAGCTGGATTCTTATGCCGCTGCTCCCTTGGTAGTCACGGTTGCGACGACCCAAAGCGCCCAGGTGAACTCGACACCGCTACAGGCAGCTTGAATTCAGGGCGTATAGGTCATGTGGCGGCTCTGCTCTCGTCGTTTAGCAATGACGCCGTATGAAAGTCACGCGGCCCACCGTGGAATGGCGAACCCGTACGCACCGTCTACTGAATGTTTCAGGTGGCGCCGGGGGATGTTTGGCGCAGGCGCCGACGTGCAGGCACGGGCCAGCACGGGCTGGCTCTTGACAGTGTTCGACCCAACCTTTACTCTAGTGCGCTTTTATGAAGATCGTCGTCGCAGACAAAATCAGCGAGCGTGGGGTTCAACTCCTGCGCGAAACGGGTTGGAACGTCGTCCAGCCGGCCAAGGACGCTTTGGTGCGTGAAGTGGCCGATGCCGACGCGCTGCTGGTACGCAGCGCAACGAAGGTGACCGCGGCGCTCCTCGAGCAGGCGCCCAAGTTGCGCGTGGTGGGCCGCGCCGGCTCGGGCGTGGACAACGTGGACCTCGACGCCGCCACACGCCGCGGTGTCTTGGTCATGAACACGCCGGGTGGCAACGCCGTCAGCGTGGCCGAGCACACCTTCGCGCTTCTGCTGGCGTTGGCGCGGCAGGTGCCGCGGCTGGACGCGGCGCTGCACGCCGGCCGCTGGGAAAAATCCTCGGCGGCGCAGTCCGAGCTGCGCGGGAAGACCCTGGGAGTCGTGGGATTCGGGCGCATCGGCACCGAAGTGGCGCGGCGGGCCCGCGCGTTTGAGATGCGTGTGCTGGTATTCGACCCCTACATCAGCGAACCGGCGGTGCGAGAGATGCAGGCCGAGCTCGTACCCTTGAACGACCTGCTGGCGCAAAGCGATTACGTCACGCTGCACTCGGCGCTGAACCCGGCCACGCAGAATCTGATCAACGCCACGACGCTGAAGCTGATGAAGCGCGGCGCACGCTTGGTGAACGCGGCGCGCGGCGAACTGATTGACGAAGCGGCCTTGGCCGAAGCCTTGCAGAGCGGCCAACTGGCCGGCGTGGCTCTGGACGTGTTTGCCGAGGAGCCCACGAAGAATACGGCGCTCGTGGGAATGCCGGGCGTGGTTGTGACGCCCCACGTGGCCGGAGCCACGGCAGAGGCGCAGGAAGAAGTGGGCACGCAGATCGCACAGCAGGTGCGCGAGTACCTGACCGAAGGCGTCATCCGCAACGCCGTGAACCTGCCGGCGATTTCCCCCGAGCAGTACCGGCGCGTGCGCCCGTACCTGGTTCTGGCCGAACGGCTCGGGTCGTTCGTCTCTCAAGCCACGGCGGCGCGCGCTTCGAGCGTCCGCATTACCTACGCGGGCGAAACCGCCGAGGCCGGCACCCACCTCCTGCGCAGCGCCGTGCTGGCCGGCCTGCTGAATGGCGTCCTGGCGGACACGGTCAATCTCGTGAATGCGACGGCCCTGGCGGCATCGCGTGGCCTGACGGTGGACGAGCGCACGCAGCGCCGCGAGTCCGGCTTCCCCAATACGCTCGAGGTAACCGCTCTGACCGATGCCGGCGGGGGCAAAGAACTCTCATTTTCGGCCGAGGCCACGGTCGTGCACGGCATGGCGCCGCGCATACTGAGCATCGACGGCATCGGGCTCGAGGCCCCGCTCGACGGCACCATCCTCTATCTCCGCAACCGTGATGAGCCCGGTGTTATCGGGCAGGTCGGCACCGTGCTCGCCAAGCATGGCGTGAACATTGCCAGCTTTTCGCTGGGCCGCCGCGAAGCGATGGCCGGCTCGGAAGCAGTCGCGGTGGTGCGGCTGGATGGCGTAGTGCCTGATTCGATTGTCGAGCCGATTCGCGGGATTGGCGCCGTTACCGAAGCGAAGCTGATCCGACTCGGCAAAGGCTAAGCCACGATACAACGTCCTGGTTCGCAGGCCGCTCCCTTCGCATGGCACAGCAGCGCATGGCTCAGGCTTGGTGTGGAGATGCGGCGGCGCGACTCGACATGCGCATGGACTGAAGCTGATCCCCCAGACAGGCTCCCGCTCCGCAAACACTATCCTTTGATGACCCCCATGGGGCGAAGTCGCGCCACTTTGCGCGCCAAGCCGGCGCGGTGCACCACTTCGATGACGGCGTCGATGTCTTTGTAGGCCTCGGGGATTTCTTCGAGGATGCCGTCGCGGGTTTGGGACCGGAGAATGATCCCCCTGTCCTCGAGCTTCTTCGTTTCCACGCGGGCGTCGCGGCCGCGCTTGGCAGCGGTGCGAGACATCGCGCGCCCAGCGCCGTGGCAGACGGTGCCGAAGGTCTCCTCCATGGCGCGTTCGTTGCCGACCAGGACGTAACTGGCCGTGCCCATCGAACCGGGGATCAGAACGGGCTGTCCCACCCCGCGATACGCCGGAGGAATGAAGATCGAGCCGGCTGGAAAAGAGCGCGTGGCGCCCTTGCGGTGGACAAGGACGTCTTCCGTGGTCGAACCAGCGCGGTGGCGCTCGCTCTTGGCGATGTTGTGGGCCACGTCGTAAACGACGCGCAGTTTCGTTTCTTCACCGAGGACGCGGCGGAAGGCTTGCCGCGTGAAGTGGCTGATGACCTGGCGATTGGCCCAGGCAAAATTCGCCGCCGCGGCCATGGCGCCGAGATAGCGCTGCCCCTCCGGAGACTGCGAGGGAACGCAGGCAAGCTGGCGATCGGGCAGAGAAATGTTGTAGCGCCGCATGGCCTCGTTCATGGTCTTGAGGAAATCGGTGCAGACCTGGTGTCCCAGGCCGCGCGAACCGCAATGGATGAGCACGACCACCTGGTCCCGATGCAAGCCGAAGCAATCGGCCACCTCCGGCTCGAAGATCTTTTCCACGTACTGCACTTCGAGAAAGTGATTGCCGCTGCCCAGCGTGCCGAGCTGGGTGCGCCCGCGCTGGCGGGCACGGTCGGAAACGGCGTCGGGATCGGCGCCGCGCATCGCGCCGGATTCCTCGCAGAATTCGAGGTCGGCGGGTTCGCCGAAGCCGCGCTCGACCACCGCAGCGGCTCCGCGCGCCAGCACATCCATCAATTCCTGCCAGGTGCAGGGGACTGTGCCCTCCGAGCCGGTGCCCGACGGCACGTCTCGGAAAAGCTGGTTGACCAGTTCACGCAGCTTCGGCAGGACCGCGCCGCGATCGAGATTGCTGGCCAGCAGGCGCACGCCGCAGTTGATATCGAAGCCCACCCCGCCGGGGGAAACCACGCCGTCGGCGAGGCGCGTGGCTGCTACGCCACCGATGGGAAAGCCGTAGCCCTGGTGCATATCGGGCATGGCTAGCGAGCGCCCCACAATGCCCGGAAGGTGCGCGACGTTAATGGCTTGCTCGATGGAGAGATCGTTCAGGATTTGCGCGAGCAGTGTTTCGTCGGCGTAAATGAGCGCGTCGGTGCGCATGCCGGCGCGCGTCGAGCGCGGCACGAGCCACCGGCAATCGTCGAGCTTCTGAAGTTGGCTCCGTTCCATGGCAATACCAAAGCGTATCTTAATCTGGTGGCTCGCTGGGGCGATGAATTTTCTCCCGAGCACCGGTCGTTTCAATCAGCAGTATTGTCCGCAGCGGGCAGTGCAGGCCCTCTTCCCGCGAAGCCGAAGAGCTGGGGCGGCGCTTGCCCGCTCAACTTTCATGTGTGAGACTACCGGCACGCGCTCATGCCACGAGTGACAGCAACTCCGGCTCCTGACTTGCGTTCGGAACTCTCCGGTCCTACGGTGTGCTTGAAACGCTTGGCCGGGAATTTGAGTCTTCTAGCGTGAGCGAAGCGCTCCCCGCGAATGTCACTGCCTTCCGCCGCGCGGTCTTCGCCGGTTTCGTGGCGGCTGGCGCTTTCACCGTTCTCCTCGGTCCCATCTTGCCGGTGCTGACTGCGCGTTGGTCTCTCAACGGTTCCCAGGCCGGCCTCTTCTTTGCGGCGCAGTTTACGGGAGCGCTCTTGGGCGTCGGAGCATTCAGTCTCCTCCCACGGCGCTACAGCTATCGGTTCCCGCTCGCGATAGGTTACGCCCTGATGGGAACGGGAATGATTCTGCTCAGGAGCCCCGAATTGCGCATGGCGCAGCTCGGCATCTTCGCCGCCGGCTTCGCGAACGGCTTGGTGACCCCAGCCAGCAATCTGGCGATTGCGATGGAGAGCCCCGTCGAGCGGGCCGGACGGCTCAACCTGTTGAACTTCACCTGGGGATTTGGAGCTGTGGGTTGCCCGTTCCTCGTTGCCTTCGCCGAACGTCTGCACAACCTGAACCTCTTTTTTCTGCTCTTTGGTGCGACGCTCGTTTTCCTTGCAGTCCTTTTTGTGAGTCTTCGACGCCCTTCCGTCCCCTTGGGGGATACGCCTTCCACAAAAATGGAACGACCGCGCGCATCGCGTTCGCTCGTACTCGTGCTGGGCTGCTTTGGCGCACTCTTCTTCCTAGAAGTTGGCGCGGAAAGTTCCTTCGGCGGATGGGCAGCATCGTTTGCCAGCGAGATCGCGAAGGCGCCGGCGACCACTGTCGCGCTGATGCCTTCCTTCTTTTGGGGGACGATGTTCATCGGCCGCGCCTCTGCTACCGCGCTCTTGCGGCGCGTCTCGGAAAAGCGCGTCATTTTCTCGTGTATGTCGCTCGTGCTCTGCAGCTCACTGATTCTCCTGGTTGCGCGCCAGACGGCTATCCTGGCCTTGGCGATTGCCATCGCCGGGTTCGGCTGTTCTGCAATCTTCCCCACGCTCCTCGCCTGGGTGTCACACTCGGTGGACGAATCGTCCGCGGGTCTGCGCGCGCTCCCATTCGCTGCTGCCTATTGCGGGGGAGCCATCCTACCGTGGCTGGTCGGGGCGGCTTCCGTGCGTCTGGGAAGTCTTCGTGCGGGCTTCTTGTTCGTCGTGGCCGCCGCCGCAATTATGCTCTTGTTGTCCGCGCTGTTGCACCGCGCGATACCACAAGCTGCCGCTGTCGCCTGAATACGGATCATCGAGCGGGGATTGGCTAGGCTCATTTTGCGGATTAGACCGACAACCTCGCGCGATATGCAGGGTCGGCCCAACGGATGGCGACTCTTCCACTTCCAGTACAGTCGGAATCCATTTCGATGCCAGGCGATGGCAGTCTCGGGCTTGACGATGACCAATGCCGATCGCCAGCCGGTCCACAATCGTGAGAGCCATACCTATAGGAATCGATCAGCGCAACTCAAACGCAGCCGATGGCCACGGCTGGAGCGTTGGAGAACCAAGAGCTGATGTCAAGGGCAAGAATCTCAGCTTGAAGCGCTGTTCGAGTTCGAGAGGCTTGCCAAGCTGAAGAGAACAGCGCGGGAATGATCGTGACCGTATCGCCGAAAAGCTACAGCGACGGCTGCCTAACTTCAACCAGTTCAGTGAAAACGGAGTTCCTGGTAGGGACAACCGCTACCAAGCTCGGGCTCCCTCGCATCGCCCCGGCGCCTGACAAACCGTTCGTCTGACTCTCTTTCTTCCGCGTTGGGAATCGACGCGGTGGACTGCCTGAAAGCCCGAGCAGCGCTTTCTAGCTGCTGTCCCCCAGAAGAACGACGCAACGGAACGGTGCATCTGGTACGTCTAATGTGTATCGTGACCCAAGTGAAGCGGAGAACGTTCTCCGCAGCGCGAGCCGTATGATTTCAAAGCGTCGGAGGAGGTCAGGGAGCATGCCGAGCGAAATCTCGAAAAGAGCTTCTTGCCTGCTTGCAGTGACTGCGCTCGTGGCCTTCGCAATTCTGCCCGAGGGTGCAATCGCCGGGAGCGTTCCGGCTTTCTCGCAGGCGCCAACAATACAGGCGGCGCAGGCTCCAGCGCGCCAGCTTGGCACGATCAAGGCGATCAAGGGCGACACAATCAGGCTGACGACAGATGTGGGCGGAGAGATCGACGTCGTCGTAGAGGAGACCACGCGGATCGTGCGCGTCGAGCCGGGGCAGAAGGACCTGAAGGGCGCGACCGTGTTGCCGTTCAAGGACCTTCAGGTGGGCGACCGCATTCTGGTACGCGGACAGCCATCGGCCGACGGGAAGACGTTCACGGCCGCGGGCGTCATCGCCATGAAGCACGTGGACCTCGAGGCCAAGCAGCAGCATGAGCGGGAAGACTGGCAGTGGCGCGGGATCGGCGGGCTGGTGAGCGCGGTCGATCCGGCGGCGGGAATCGTCACGATCAGCATTGGCTTGGGTGCGACGGCGACGAACGTGGCCGTGCACACCACGAAAGACACGGTCATTCGCCGGTACGCGCCTGACTCGGTGAAATTCGACGACGCGAAGCCCAGCACACTCGACGCGATCCGGCCCGGCGACCAGCTCCGCGCCCGCGGAAGCCGCAGCGCCAACGGGAAGGGCTTTGCGGCGGAAGAAATTGTCAACGGCTCGTTTCGAAATATTGCCGGAACGATTTCGTCGATCGATGTCGCTCGAAACACCGTCACGGTGATGGACGCAATTAGGAAACAGTCCACGGTGGTGAAGATTTCGGCTGAATCGCAGGTCCGCAAATTGCCGCCGGAGATGGCGCAACGGATTGCGATGCGGCTGAAAGCGGCGGCGGGCGAAGCGGCCGGAACGCCAGGCGGCAACGCCGCTGCGGCTGGCCAGGCGCAAGCACCTGCAGCGCCGAATTCGGGCGGCGCCGGAGGGCCGCGCCCGGGTGGAGGTCCCGATCTTCAGCAAGTTCTGAACCGCATGCCGCGGGCAGCGCTCGCCGATTTGCAGAAAGGCGACGCCGTGATGATCGTTTCTACCGAAGGGGGCGCTTCCGGCCAAGTGACCGCGATCACGTTGCTCGCCGGCGTGGAGCCTATCCTGACGGTTTCGCCGCAAGGAACGCAGGCGATGACGCTTTCGCCGTGGGCTCTGGGAGGCGGAAGCGCCGAGGCAGGAGCCGACGCCAACCCATAAAACGAGAGGTCTTCGCAGGCTTTCCTATTTTCCAGGAGATGGAATGTCATTTCAGGTCCTTTATACAAAGTGCTGGTTTCTGCCGCTGTTGTTTGCCGCGCTGATTTTTCCGGTTCGGTCTTGGGCGCAATCCTCCACGGGCACGCTTCGTGGCCAAGTCACGGATCCTTCGGGCGGAGCGGTGCCGGGCGCGTCGGTGCTGGTCAAATCGGCGAGCGGTGAATTGACGACCGGCACTTCAAATCGGGACGGTGTCTACGAGTTCAAGAATCTGGCTGCCGGAACGTACGACGTGCAGGTGCGTGCCAAAGGCTTTGCGATCTTCGAAGCGAACGAAGTGACGATCGCGGCAGATCAGGCGCAAAAGCTCGACGTGAAGCTCGCGATCGAGGAGCAGCAGCAGAAAGTTGTCGTGGAAGCGGAGTCGCCCACCGTGGATGTCAATCCCGAAAACAACGTCGGAGCAATCGTCCTGAAGCAGGAAGACCTCAAGGCGCTTTCCGACGACCCCGATGAATTGCAGAGCGATTTGGAGGCGCTCGCGGGACCTTCGGCCGGACCCAATGGGGGCCAGATCTACATTGATGGATTTACCGCCGGGCAGCTGCCTCCGAAATCGGCGATCCGCGAAATTCGCATCAATCAGAACCCGTTTTCCTCGGAGTATGACAAGCTCGGCTATGGCCGGATCGAGGTTTTCACCAAGCCGGGAACCGACCAGTGGCACGGCAACGTGCAGGTACAGGGGAACGACTCCGCGTTCAACTCCCAAAACCCGTTTGCACACGGCACGGAGCCTTCCTACGACTCAACGATGTTCAACGGGAGTGTGGGCGGACCGCTCGGCAAGAAAGCGTCGTTCTTTTTCGGCGGGCAATATCGCGACATCAATGACGTGGCGGTGATCGACGCGCAGACTCTGGACCCCAATTTCAACCCGATCCCATTCACCAGTTCGGTGCCGCAGCCGCGCACGCGCCTCAATCTGGGCCCCCGGCTCGATTACCAGGTGAGCAAAAACAACACGCTGAGCGTTCGGTATCAGTATTACCGCGACAATCAAGAAAACCTGGGATTCTCATCCGCCTTTGCGCTTCCCACGCAGGCCTATAACGTTTTCAGCACGGAACAGACCGCACAGGTAACCGACACGCAAGTGTTCGGTACGAGCGTCGTCAACGAAACGCATTTCCAATACTTGCGCGGCTCGAGCAACCAGGTTGCGCTGAACCCGCAGCCGACGGTCAACGTGTTCGGATCGTTCACCGGAGGCGGGAACATCGGACAGAACATGCTGGACGACGCGAATCACTACGAACTCCAGAATTACACGCAATGGGTACGGGGCAAGCACACGGTGAAGTTCGGCGTGCGGTTGCGCCAAACCGTCGACACGAACAACTCGAACGCGGCTTTCAATGGCGCCTATAGCTTTTCCTCGATCGGGGCCTATCAGACCACCGTGGAAGGCCAGGCAGCGGGACTCCCTTTTTCGCAGATTCAGGCGGAAGGCGGCGGACCGACTCAATTGACCATCACCGCGCCAATCGCCGCGGTCAATCCGGTGACGGGCCTATCGACCACGCGCGTTTCCTTCTTCGATTCTGGGTGGTACGTGCAGGACGACTGGCGGGTGCGCCCGAATATCACTGTCAGCGGCGGCTTGCGTCTCGAACAGCAAACCGATATTCCCGACCACGCGGATTGGGCGCCGCGCGTGGCGATCGCGTGGGGGATTGGCCGCGCGAAAACGGCGCCGAAGACAGTGTTGCGCGCGGGCTCGGGGCTTTTCTACGATCGCTTCACGGAGAATCTGGTGCTTCAGGCCGAGCGGTTGAACGGGCTCAACCAAGAGCAATTCGTGATCGCCTCGCCCTGTTTGTTCAGCCAGAGCACTCTGACGTTTGCTCAGATTCAGCAGACGATCCAGGCAAGTTGCCCGAGCGTGCCGATTCTGCCGACCACCTATCAGATCCAGCCGCGACTCCACGCCCCCGGCGTACTGCAGACAGCCGTCACTCTGGAGCGCCAGGTATCGAAGAGCACGAGCCTCTCGGTGTCCTATCTCAACTCGCGTGGGTTCGATCAATTGCTGAGCAACAACATCAACGCGCCGCTGCCCGGGACTTTTCCGTCGAATCCGGGCTACCCACTCGGCAACATTGGGAACGTGTACGAGTTTCAATCCGAAGCGATCTACCGGCAGAACCAGATGTTCGTACAGGTCAATTACCACGCGGGATCGCGGATTTCTCTGCGCGGCTATTACGTTCTGAATTACGCGAAGAGCGACACGGCCGGCCCAACGAGTTTCCCTTCGAATCCGTTCAACCTGCTGGAAGATTACGGACGGGCATCGTTCGACATCCGGCAGCGCGTGTTCGTGGGTGGTTCCGTCAATCTGTGGCGCGGTATTTCGCTTTACCCCTTTCTGCTTGCTTCTTCCGGCGCGCCGTACAGCATCACCATCAGCCGGGACTTGATCGGCAGCTCGCAATTCAATCAGCGCCCGGCACTCGCGGGCCCACTTTCGAATCCGGCGGATGTGGTGGTCACGAAGTTCGGATCTTTCGACACCCTTCCCCAGCCCGGCGAGACCATCGTTCCCATCAATTCGCTGACGGGGCCAGCCCACTTCAGCTTGAATCTTCGGGTGAGCAAGACATGGGGATTCGGCAAGGAGAGTTCGCACCCAGGAGGCAGTCAGGGCGGCGGCCCTGGCGGCGGGAGGCCCGGCGGTGGACGTGGCGGAGGTGGTGGAGGCAGCCGCGGTGGTTTCGGGATTCAAGGAGGCGGGTTTGGAGGTTCAAGCGGCACGAACCGGCGCTACAACGTGACCCTCGGCATCAACGCGCGCAACATCTTCAACTATGAAAACCTCGCTCTTCCATCCGGTGTTCTGAATCCGCCTGCGGCCAACACCCCAGGACCTCTTCAACCGCCTCTTTTCTTCGGCAAATCGAACGCGCTCTTTGGCGGAGCATTCTCTTCGACCTCGGCGAGCCGGCTGGTGTATCTACAACTCTCGTTTAGCTTTTAGCGGCGCTCACAGGGATCGGCGCCCCAGCCGGTCGGCCTGCGATTAACTGCTCGGAAGTAAAAGCGAGGTGAGAATTCCTCTCGCCACCTGAAATTGTCGAGTATTTTCTGCGCGCGCCTGAATCCAGACCAAGCGGCAACCGTCGCAGAGATCAACAACCATGTATTGGCGGTCTCAGCCCTCAAGTATGCTCCGATTAGTAAGCGGCGGTCCGCCCTGCACGTCGGTCAGCCCGTGCCTGCTGACCACTGCGCCGCCTGTGCTATAGTCGCTGCACGCGGAGAAAAGCATGAGCTTCATCGAACAGATCCAGAAAGAATTGACCGCGGCCATGAAGACCAAGGACGAATTGCGCCTGAGCGTCCTGCGCATGGTGAAGTCGGCCTTGAAGAACAAGGAAATTGAGAAAATCCGTCCCCTGGAAACGGCCGAAGAGCTGCAGGTTCTGCAAACGCTCGTGAAGCAGCGGCGCGAGTCCATCGAGCAATTCACTCGTGGCGGCCGCCTGGATCTAGCCGAGAAAGAGACGAAGGAACTCGCCATCATCGAATCTTACCTGCCTGCTGCGCCGACCGATGCAGAAATGGACGAGGCGGTATCCCGCGCCATCGCCGAAACGGGCGCAAACTCCCCCAAGCAGATGGGGGCAGTGGTGAAGGCTGCCAAAGCCGCGCTGGAAGGAAAATGGGTGGACGGTAAGGCCCTGAGCGACCGCGTTCGCGAGCGGCTTTTGAAAGCCGGCTGATCCGGACGATTGCCGCGCATTTGTCTCCGGGCGTGCCCGGGCGGCGCTATGCTTTACACATGGCCTTTCCGCAAACCGTCCCGATCCGCTATACCGAAGAAGAAGCCGGCTACGTTTCCCTGCGTCCGGTGGTCCAGCAGTCCTTCCGCGTCCGCGAACTGGCCGACATGGTGATTCGCGTAACGGGTAAAGACACTGCGCGTGTCCGGCAGATCCTTCGCGCCGGCACAGTGGCTTACAACGGCTATCGGTACTGGTGGGCCGGCTTCGAGTCCGACGAGCAAGAACTAACTACGCTGCTGGCCACGTTTCCGGACGACGATCCTTCTCGCCCGTTTCGCGTGGA
>Ga0208692_1000119_pt1 | contig 78185 bp, 72 predicted proteins | sample June2015DPH_20_1_3_FD_184721 | JGI IMG/M metagenome (GOLD analysis project Ga0208692, IMG submission 184721) | Peatland microbial communities from SPRUCE experiment site at the Marcell Experimental Forest, Minnesota, USA - June2015DPH_20_100... | ecosystem: Environmental > Terrestrial > Soil >... | reverse complement strand
TACCCGAGGAGAAAGAGAGACTTGAAAAGAAAGCTCACACCGTAAACCACGATACCCAACAATACTACGACAAAACCCTTCCAAGCGAACGGCACAAAACTCGGCTTAATCTTAATGTCTTGTTTCGGTTGAGCCGACAAAACCCTTCGGCGGGTAAAGCCAGAGGCTTGCTCCGATAAAGGTTTCCATTCTCCGTTTGGTTTACCGGACTGTGAAAATCCGTATAGGGGAAAGGTCTACCAATTCTATGCTCATTAACTCTTAAGTCCTCATGATGTTTCGGCCCGCTCGGCGTTTTCTCACGGGACCGCGTCCACCAGTTGACTTAGCGGCACGCCTCTTAGCTGAAGTCATTCTGCCGCCTCTGCTTTTCTTTGCCATTTTGAAATCACCCCTTGAATCTCTTTTTCAGGTCTTGTCTCTTCTATCCTGTAGGGTTCGCTTCGTACGTGCTCATTTTTGAGCCGCATGCGGGGCAATCAGCCATTGCGTAGTCGGTTCGTTGCTTATGCTCTGTGGCCACGACGGTTCTAGGGGCTTTGCATTGAAGGCAGTAGAATAGTATGGGCTGGTTCTCACGGAACTGGAACTGGGGTTTCAGGTTGGCGCCGCACTGATCGCAGTAATTGCTCGAATAACTCATAGCAAGGAGACTTCTATTACAATATACGACGTCCTTGAAGTAGTCTAACTATTATCACGATGATTGCGATAATGAGCAATATATGGATTAGACCTCCGCCGATACCGCCAATGAGTCCCACTAGCCAGAGAATTACGATAACCACGATTATGGCCACTAATAGGTCCATTAACGATTCGCCTCACGTGATATCCACGGGGTACATTTCTTACATTCTTGCATAGGTTTCAGCTTTCTTCTAGTTCATTTAGACGTACTTTGATACTAAGCCGACTATGCCGCCTAGGAGTACGAGTATGCCACCAAGGCCGCCTCCGATTATTCCTACGACTATGAGAATAATATCCCAAGTGAGGTCGGTAGCACGTTTGGCGCCATAGATGGCAACGATGCCGAGGATGATTTCAATGATTCCCCAAAAGGCTCCACCGAGGGACCCAAGCACCGATGGCATGAACATCATGAAAGCCATTCCCACGAAACTCAGGAGCCCTTGGATTACGAGAATTACTCCGCCTATCAAGGCGAGAATGTACGCAAGCTTCCCTAAGGAAGCTTTAGCCATCGAGAATCATCCACCTTTAGATTCTAAATGACGTGCAATAGGTACGGCAGGGCGAGGAAGATGATGCCGACGATGATCATTATGATGCCGACCCATTTCGCTAGCTTGCCCGCGAAAAATACGATTACGCCTAGGATTATCACAACGATTGGGTTCAGGGTCAGCAGCCACTGGTACGCTGAATTAACCATGGAACCTGCAGTCTGATTCACACCTATTTCGTTTAGCATCCGATACAGACTTACGCCGAGTAAAGGCGCTATCATAGAATAGATCTTGCTCATATCAATTAACTCAGGACCTAACAGAGTTGAACCACGCTTATAAGGTTATATATTTATATCGATAATGCTGAACATATATATATATCGTGCTTTGCGCATATACAGTTCAGCCAGATATCCTTTGGGAAAAATCTACGTAGTACTCTCGGATGACGTTGAGCGCCGACTGCGATTGGCAATTGTGAAGAGGCTCGGAGGGAAGAAAGGAAACCTCAGTGGCGCGATAGAGGAAGCTGTCAATGACTGGCTAAGTAAGGACTGGTCGAAGCTTGGAAATCGTGGGACGTAAGAAGTGGAGGTGAAGTAAGAAATGTCATATGTAGTTATTGGAGGCAATCATTACGGTCACATAGCGGATTATCTGTTCGCTCCGTCGTACGGTTACAGCTACGGTTCGTATGGTTATCCATACTATGGAGGGAACTATTACTCTCCTTGGTACGGCTACGGTTCGTACGGATATCCGTACTACCGGTGATCCGAGCGTCGAAACTAAACCGACTAGACCGGGCACTGATTGTGCTCGTCCTCTTTTCTCTCCTTAAATTGAAGGCATTGAAAACACAGGTTGTTAGCTCAAGAGCAGCATAAGAGTCATGGGTATCGCATCAAAACGATACGGACCAAACAGGCTATGGGGAAGTGGAGGTTGTGACTCCAAGGAACAAAACTGCCGGTGTCCTGTGCATTGTGGGCGGTGCTCTTCTTGTTGTCGCAGGAACCACCGGCATGAAGCCCTTGCTGGAGGAAATCCTGAAGTACATTCAACCAACAGTTGACGCGTCCCCGATCCTCGGCACGATCTTCATGGTGCTGATATTCATAGCCGCCCTTGGTGGAATCTCTGTCATAATAGGTGGCCTCTTGATCTTCCACGTACCAAGGATAGGAAAGCTCTTGGTAATGCTCGGTGCCGGATTAGGTCTGTTCGGTTTCATGATCCCCATGAGCCTCGCTTGGCACCAAGGAATACCAATCAATGAATTGTTCAAAGGATACGTCTCATCGACGTGGGGGTACGTGCTGGGCATCATGCTTACGATAACTGGTCGCCTCATCGCGAAGTAAATCATGGCACACGTGGTCGCGCGCCAACCACCATCTGCCCAACCTGCTGCTGAATCATTCTGCTTCCAAGTAGACTTTCTCTTGGGAGCTGAGAGCCCGGTCCGCAGGCTGATGCCATCGGGTCTCGGTTGCGTTTTCGCGGTCTTCGGCGTATCAGGATAGGGTGGTTACATCATGCCTGGAGGCATTCCGCCGGGCATGCCTCCCGGCATTCCGCCTCCTGGGGGACCGCCTTCCTTCGTGCCTTTTGAAGAGAGGATGTCATCTATTCGCAGGAGCATGCAGGCGGCTTCTGTGGCTGATTTGACGGCTTGCTGTTTCACCCTGAGCGGTTCGACAATGTTATCCGCGAGCATATCAGCGATCTTGCCGGTCTTGACTTGGACGCCAAACCATTTGTTTTCCGGGTCCGCGTGTTTCGATCTAAGTTCGACCATTATGTCGATTGGGTCGAGTCCGCTGTTTTCAGCGATTGTGAGGGGGATGGCTTCCAGTGCTTCGGCGTAGGCTTCGATGGCGAGTTGTTCGCGGCCTCCCACTTTTAGAGCGTAGTCGCGAAGTTGCTTGGCTGTTTCAGCTTCGGGGGCTCCTCCACCGGCTACGATCTTGTGATCCTCAACGGCGTTTCTAACTACGCAGAGGGCGTCGTGGAAGGAGCGCTCAGCTTCGTCGACAACATGATCGGAACCGCCTCTGATCATCACGGTGACCGAGTGAGGGTCTTTGCATTCGCGGACGTAGATGAGTTTGTCGTCTCCAATCTTCAGTTCTTCGACGAGTTTTGCTTCACCGAGCCCTTCGGAGGGTATGTCTTTGGTGCTGGCTTGTATGGTTCCGCCGGTGGCTTTGGCGAGTTTCTCCATGTCACCGCTGCTGACGTTCTTAATCGCCATTATGTTCTTCTTGGCGAGGAAGTGTAGCGCCATGTCGTCAATGCCCTTCTCACAGAAGATCACGTTGGCTCCACTTTTTGCTACCTTCTCGGTCATTTCGCGGAGCATTGATTCTTCTTCGTCGAGGAAGCCTTTCATTTGATCTGGGGAATTAATGTTAATCTTAGCATCGAACTCGGTTTTCTCAATTTCGAGTTTCGCGTTGAGTAGGGCGATCTTTGCGTTTCTCACTTGTTTTGGCATTTGGGGGTGTGCGATCTCTTTGTCGACGACGATGCCTTTGACGAGTTCGCTTTGCTCCATGCTCTCGCCCTTTTTCTTCAAAACCTTGATTCGGTCGATGTCAGCGGTGATCTTGCCCTCTCTCTCTTCCATGACCTGACGGATGGCTTTCGTGGCTAGTGTTCCGAGGTGTTCGCTCGTTCCTGCAGTTGCCTTTGTGCCCATCGAGGTCATTGCGACAAGTTTTAGCATCTTTTCGTCGTCAGGTTGTATGTCAATTGATAGGTTTCGGAGGATCTCCAAAGCTTTCTCTGCAGCCTTCTTGTAACCTTCAACGATGACGGTCGGGTGGACTTCTTGGTCAAGAAGCTTCTCCGCCTTTGTTAGGAGTTCGCCTGCGAGAACGACGACGGTGGTCGTGCCATCGCCCACCTCGCTGTCTTGGCTTTTCGCTACCTCAACAAGCATCTTGGCGGCGGGATGTTGAACATCCATCTCCTTCAGTATGGTGGCTCCGTCGTTTGTTATGACTACATCACCCATGCCACTCACCAACATTTTGTCCATCCCTTGCGGGCCGAGCGTGGTCTTGATGGTTTCAGTGATGACTTTCGCGGCGAGTATGTTGTTTCGCTGCGCATCCTTTCCAGTTGTTCGTTGAGAACCTTCTCTCAGAATCATAACTTGCATTCCTTGTCCGGACATATTCGATCATCAGACTTGTTACCTAAGGTAAGGCCTCTTACATAAAACCTCATCCTCTTGCACCCCCTACGTCTGCGGGTCTTTCGCTTGACTGCTAACTGTCGGGACTCGGAGGAGTAGTCCGATCGCGTGCCTAATTTCTCGAATCTTTTCCGTAGAAACGGGTTCTTTTGTTCAGAGGTTTGCGTCCTCTTTTTATTGATAGTATTCTCTTAAGGATTCATACTGTTGACAAGCTGTATTGATTGGTGATTCTGGACGAATGAGTGAACGAATTGCCAAGCGACATTTCCCTGAGCAATGGAGCCACATCTCGGCAGGACTCGGACCGTACGAGAGCGTTGTCAACTCTTCGCTGATTGCAATGGCCGAGAAGAGGATTCTCCACCGCATTTGGGCTCATGATTTCACAGTCTGGAAGCCCGTACCAACCGAGATCAGTAATCGGCTAGGATGGCTACACACCGCCGAGATAATGGAGGAAATTGTGCCTCACTTGAACGAATTCGTGGCGGAGATAAGAAAGGCTGGGTACAAAGATGCGTTGCTTCTAGGGATGGGAGGTTCCAGCCTAGCTCCACGAGTATTCTTGAAAACCTTCGGCCGTAAAGAGGATTACCCAAGGCTTAGTGTTCTCGACACTGTCGATTCCGACGCCATAGCAGCCCAATCAAAGCTCCTGGATCCTGCTGACACACTCTACATCGTCTCAAGCAAGTCCGGCGGGACAGTTGAAACGCTCTCTCTCATGAAGTACTTCTATCGCAATGAAGTATTCTCTGCAGGAAAGGAAGACGCAGGCAATCATTTCGTAGCCATAACAGATCCAAAAAGCCCACTCGAACAGATAGCTGACCACAATCATTTCCGAACGAAGTTCCTGAACGATCCTAACATTGGAGGCCGTTATTCGGCACTATCATACTTCGGACTTGTCCCAGCCGCACTACTGGGAATAGACCTCGTTAGACTCCTGGATCAGGCTATCACAGCAATGCACGCTTGTGAAACATCCGTAAACATAAGGGAAAATCCGGGCGCTCGGCTTGGAGCAATTCTCGGCGAACTGGCAAAGGTTGGAAGAAACAAGGTTACGCTGATCACTTCCCCCAAAATAGCCAGCTTCGGAGACTGGGTAGAACAACTAATCGCTGAAAGCACCGGCAAAGAAGGGAAAGGCTTAGTCCCAGTTATCGGAGAGCCCGTCGGGCCGCCTGAAGTCTACGGTAACGACAGGCTCTTCGTGTATATGCGTCTAGAAGGTGATCTGGAGTACGATAATGCGGTCACTAGGCTTGAGGAAACAGGCCAACCTGTCGTTCGCTTACAGTTGCACGACCTGTACGAGCTGGGCCGACAGTTTTTCCTTTGGGAAATGGCGGTGGCAGTTACCGGTTACGTAATCGGAACAAATCCCTTCGATCAACCGAACGTGGAAATCGCTAAAGCATTGGCCAGAAAAATGGTTTCAGACTTCGCCTCAAACGGATCTTTACCCGTAAAGGAACCAGACCTATTCGCAGGGGACATCCTCGTTTACGGTAACATACACGGAAAGGCCCTAAACGAAATCCTGCGTGAGTTCTTAACCCAGACCAAGTCAGGGGCTTATGTCGCAATCCAAGCATATTTAGAACCAAGTCACGAGACGGACAAGGTCTTGCTAGAAATACGGAGGAAGATACGTGACCGATACAGGCTAGCTACGACTCTTGGCTACGGTCCTCGCTACCTGCACTCAACTGGTCAACTCCACAAGGGCGACGCCGGGCACGGGCTTTTTATTCAGATAACCGCGGGAGACTCGGAAGATATGGAAATACCAGACGACATAGAGTCCCCAGCTTCATCCATTACTTTCTCACTTCTGAAACAGGCCGAGGCGCTTGGAGATAACCAAGCTCTTGTAGAAGCAGGCAGACGAATTGTCAGATTCCATCTAGCCAATGTCCCCAACGGACTCAACAAACTGAACGAGGCACTGACGTGACAATAGTGACCGCAGAAGGATTGCCGATGAGCAGGCTTCCAAACCATGCCAAGCACATTATCCATAAGTATCCCTCGAAGCAGATTGTTTCGCGGCTGAATTAGTTGAGGCATGTCAACAAACCCTGGGGATCGTTCGACCAATATACCTTGAACGAAAGCTCGACTGTGAAGATACTTACCATTGACCCCGGTGCAAGCACAAGCCTACAATCACACACGCACAGGAAGGAGTTCTGGGTGGCTCTCGACGAAGGGCTACATGTCCAGATCGGAAAGAGGAAGATTTCTCTACGGAAAGGATCGAGCATCGTTGTAAAGAAAGGAGTAAAACATCGACTCCGTTGTAAGGGAAGATCGAAAGTTCGGCTGCTGGAAATCTCTTTTGGAAATTTCTCTGAAAACGACATCGAGAGGTACGAGGACGACTACGGGCGCATGACCCAAAACCTATCCCGCAGGCGGTAAATACCCCACTCAGGATATCTGAACGTTCGCCGCAGCATGACCGAATAACACGGCTTATTTCTCGTGTCGCGGCGCTCGAAGCAACCCTTGGTTTTAGTCGTGAGCCCTCGTCGTTTTCCTTCTCTTTCTTCTTCTCGTCTTATTCTCTTGAGTTTGAGGCAATTATCTCACGCAGCTAGGAATTTGCGATTCTTGTTCGTAATTCCTTTTTGTCATAGGATTTAGTAGCCCTCGTTATGTTCTTTTCTTGTTTTCTCTCTTCTCTCCTCTCTTCCTTTTTGCGGCTGGTCCTTCTCATTCTTCTGACTCTACGTCTCTCCTTTCCTTTCACAGCCGATCCCACACTAGCTACTGCTAAGAACCTCTTTCGTCAAATCGAGGTCTCACGAAATTAAAGCAGGCGTGCGAATAGAACCTTTCCTATTTAGTTCCAGGAGTATAAGTGGTCAGGCCAGACGACCCAAAGCATGCTATAGGCGAAGGATCCGCTGATATCTGCGCCATAGTTACCTGGGTCCATGTAAGCTACGCTCACCATCAGTGAGGGACCGAAGTAATTCCACAAATCACGCCGGAAACTACTCGACCATATGGATGACTTTACAGTCTCTAAGCCCTGCACTTCTCCGGCATTCTTTCAGCGCTCGAATTACCCAAGACACGTCAGACCTAGATACAAAGGTTACAGACGAAGAGGATCTTAGGAAACAATCGGAGACCAGAATTGTCGATGGCGAGGATTATCCCCGATGGCATGACGGAAGCAGAATCCTGTGCTTTGCAAATCGATAACAGGAAAAGCTCTTCAGTTCGCAGCATGTTACTGAATCTGGTGGAAGGGGTTTTGGTTTGACGAGACCTGAATGGCAGAAGAAACGAAAGAAAATGGCCAGTAGAGCGGGTCAAGCGAGTGGCAGGGCGCGGTAGACTTTGACGCAAGTTGGGAAGGGCTTTGAAGACCGATTATGCCCCAGCTGCCATCAATCAAACTCTACCGCTGTCGAACATGCGGGAAATGCAACAAGTGCTGCAATTGTAGCTCAAACACTAACCGCTTGGACACCGAGGCAGGTTAGTTCACAATCTATCAATCAATTTCGAGCGAATTCAACAGCCGTAGAGTAGTTTTTTCTGCATTCCATCGAAGAGCGGCCCGTCTATAATTCTGCTTTCATGGGGACTTTTTCTTGGGTTTCTTGACCTTCAGCTGTGTCCCTTCCCGTTCACGCTCTTCTTCGCCCTGCTCCAGTCTATCCTCGTCCCTTTCCTCTTCGGCACTCTCATCAGCGCCTTCGCGTTCCAGCTCTTCCTTATCATCCTGCTCTCGCTGATCTTCTTCCTGCGTTTCCTCACGCTGCTTTTCCTCTTCTTCGTCGGACTCTTCACTCAATCGTATCGCCTCCGCCGCATTCTTCTATCTTATTCACGAGTGCTCTATCATTAATGGCCTTTTCTTGGGGTCTTTTTGCCACTAGGCGCAAAGACGAGTCGGCGCTCGGATCCGTCCGAATCCCACTCCCCGCACCAGACGCTCCCAGTATCTTCCGGCCAGATGTTGAGTATGCAAAGAGCATTTGATCCCCACACACAAGACATACGGCTGATCCCCATCCAGAACATAAGCCCGAAATACCTATTCCGCGCAAGTATGCTGACCAAACATTGGAAGTTCATGACGGCATTGTAAGCAGGCTAATTGAGCAGAGGGAAAGACTGAAGGGCAACGAGAGCTGCCCGAGATGCGGCCATTACAATCTGGAACTCAAGGTTCTGCTCGACGAAATTGACAAATTGTCCAAGTTACAAAACGAAGCATCCAAAAAACGCATAAAGCACATGAGAGAATCCGATGAAGCGCGCAGTTGATAGAACCTAATTGACGCTATTGCGAAAATAATAGTGAAGGTCATTAGTCATTTATTCTACTTCAATGGTCGTTAGGTCTTGCCATGAGTGAGCAACGCCGTCACTCACGTTGGTTCTTTGAGAAAAGACTATTGAACTTAGGAGAATCATCATGAGCCACGAGCCCCAGAACTATGGAATCGAGCGGCCTTTACTGGAATGGGTAGCTGCTATTGCTAAGATAACTAAACCGGATGGCATAGTCTGGTGTGATGGGTCTGATGAAGAATTTCAATCTCTTATCAAACTGATGACCGCAGATGGGACACTGATTAAGCTCAACCAGGAAAAATATCCCAACTGCTATCTGCACAGAAGCAACCCGAACGACGTCGCCAGAACCGAAGAAGCGACCTTCATCTGCACAAAGAACAGAGAGGACGTGGGTCCCACAAATAATTGGATGTCTTCTGATGAAGGTGAAGCAAAGTTACTGAGGCTTTTTGACGGTTGCATGATAGGGCGAACAATGTATGTTATCCCATACCTGCTGGGACCTTTAGGTTCGCCTTATTCTCAAGTCGGAATTGAACTCACCGATAGTTGCTACGTCGCTGCGAATATGGAAATTATGACGAAAGTCGGCAAGGTTGTGTTAGAGCACATGAAGGACGGCGAATTTGTGAAGGGCATACATTCGACCGGCCAGTTGGATCCCGATAGAAGGTACATTTGTCATTTCCCGGATAAGAAACTCATAATGAGTTTGAACTCGAATTATGGAGGAAACGCCCTCCTCGGCAAGAAATGCCACTCCCTTAGGATCGCGAGCGTGATGGCGAGAGATCAAGGGTGGCTGGCGGAACACATGCTAATCATAGGAATAGAAGACCCAGACGGCACAGTGACTTATGTGACCGGAGCGTTTCCCAGCGCCAGCGGTAAAACTAACCTCGCTATGCTCAAACCGCCAGAATACATGAAGGACTGGAAGGTCTGGGCGGTAAGCGACGACATAGCTTGGATACACCTAGATTCCGAAGGCAGGTTCAGAGCAATCAACCCTGAGAGTGGATTCTTCGCGGTGGCGCCTAACACCAACGTCAAGACGAACCCCAGAATAATGGAAACGGTGAAGAAGAACACAATATTCACAAATGTCGCCTTGGCGATGGACGGAACTCCATGGTGGGAAGGCATGGGCGACCATCCCAGAAAACTTTGGGATTGGCAAGGAAGAGTATGGACAGCCGGCAAGGGAAGCGCTGCCCATCCAAACTCAAGGTTCACAACTTCAATCAATCAATACCGATTCCTATCTACGGAGTACACAAATCCGAATGGTGTTCCAATCACGGCCATTATTTTCGGTGGAAGAAGGTCAGATCTTGTTCCGTTAGTTCACGAATCATTCAGCTGGGAACACGGCGTCCTAATGGGCGCCATGCTTAGAGTAGAAACTACAGCCGCCGCTGGAGGGGAGGTTGGGGTTCTAAGATACGATCCCATGGCGATGAAACCATTCTGCGGATACCACATCGCCGATTACTTCAGACATTGGCTTTCGTTTCGATCAAAAAGCGAAAAACCCCCGAAAATATTCCAGATGAATGCATTCAGAATGGGACGAGATGGAAGATTCCTCTGGCCAGGGTATGGCCACAATCTCGTCGTTCTCAAGTGGATAGTCGACCGTTGTAGAGGTAGAGCTGATGCAGTTGAAACGCCGATTGGCTACGTTCCGACCCCTGAATCGCTCAACCTGAACGAGATCAATCTTCCGAGAAGCACAATTGAAGAGTTGCTACATGTCAATAACACAGCGTGGATGGACGAACTCGAATCCTCCTGGATGTTCTTCAAAACTCTGGGAGAACAATTTCCTGACGTATTGTGGCAGGAACTTTCGAAATTAACAGATAGATTACGAGATCCGAGCTTAGCAAATCATCACTAATGGGGGGTGTCGGATTCGTTCTACAGGAAGTTCGAATCAAACCTCCTCCCAATCTATCTAGGCTAGAGTGCTGAAGAACGTTCCCGCGCGGGACTGGCCACTCTCAGCCGCTGGATTGCGGCGCATTGATATGCAGGGGTTATTGGCTCGCCTCCTATTGAGGGAGAAGTATGTTATTCTGCGGCGGTGAGACAGTTTGAAGAGTAGTTATTGGTTCTGGCGACGTACCCCCGAGTCATCGGCTAAGGAAGTAAACGATCGCCGCCAACACGCCGACCGGTAAGAAGTTGATCGCGGACCTATTTCTCTTTCTTCTTCTTCCTTACATGTCTTTCCGCGGCATTTCAAGGAAAACGCTTGCGTCTGAGGCGTTTGGTTCTTTCAAAAGTGGCCTTTTGACTCCTCCTTATAACGAGCTGTGCAGCCAGTCTTCATTGAAGGTTATCTCTGATGTCTCTCCAAGAATGTGAGAAATGTGGCGCCCTCGTCTATTCCCAGCAGTCGTATTCAGGGGGTTGCCTTTGCCTAAAATGCTACAGATTGGAAGCCGCCAAGAAAATGAGTTTCAAGTTTGAATGAATGATTCTGGACTGTCTCGTTCGAGGCCCACACTTTTTCTTGGGGTAGAGAATTAATCCGAAGGCACGAAATCGCCAGTGAGCAGATGGGTCGGGGCTGGCTTGGAATATCATTAAGAAGTCTACGAGGCTATGCCCCGCAAACGCATAAAGAAGATCAAGCGGGAACTCAGCGAGATAAGCTCGAAGACAGGGGCCAATGTGCCGGTTCTTCTGCAGAAGATCGAGGAAAAACTCAGTGCCTAACGCTTAGGCTGAGTTTCGAATGTGTTGCTGGAGTGGTACTTCGAAGTAGTGCCGTACACCTTTAGCATCCTCTTCGTAATCGTACTTCTTCAATGTACGGCGGTCAATGTAGAGGCCTGAGCCGAGGTGATCTATCTGCATGCCCTTGATGCGAACCGTCATAGAATCGAGAACGTCTACGTAGTTTCTTCCCTCAGCGGGTTTCCACTCTAGGATCGCCTTAGGCTCGCTCATCATGACAACTTTGACAAAAGCTCGCGGGGAACGGCTTTCGGTATGACCACTCGGGCAAGTGAAGTTCTTTGAGTCCAAGAACTCGTTAAACTTCTCGTAGTTTCCCGTGAAATCAAATGCGGTGCCGCATTTCTGGCAACTGCACAGAAAAATTCGACTTGACATGGGATACTAAACGAGGCGCCGCTTATAGGAGTCCCTATCGTCCGAATCTATCCCTCGCTAGGTCTTTGCCACATTCCCCGCAGCTACTCTTTGAGCCTATTTCTGTTCGCCAAGAGGTGTTCACACACCACCGTTACGGAACATGCTACTACACGTATTGCCACGTTCATGACCGATCCGACCAATCCAGTCTGCTACCACTCTGGGAATTCTTTGCCTATATTGGCAAGTCGAGACATGCGATCTTCAACTGTTTAGATGGGTTGCGAATCGTCTTCTGAGGTTGGGCAGGGCCAAGTATTGGTACCCCTTTTATAGTACTCATGCCGTTTGCACAGGCAGTATGCTGGAGATCTTACCTGCGCGGATGATGGGGGGCTGCCAAGCCCATGCCAATTATCGCGGCGAGTATTATCTTTCGTATAACTAGAGAAAATGGATGGTGAAAAGCGAGATGGGTTACGAGAATCGACGATCTGGTGCCCCGAGGCAAATGACGAAAGTCAAATGCTCCGACTGTGGTGCAGAAACGGAAGTACCGTTTGTGCCGACGACGGGCAGACCAGTCTACTGTAGAGACTGCTACCAGAAGCACCGAAGCTACTAGGCAAAGCCACTAGGCGAAGAGCCTAGAACCTTTGTTGACCGAAAATTCTTCATTTTATTTATCCTCAAATGTAAGATATCAAGGGTTTCTTGATCCAGATCTAGCAATGAAGTTGGTAAGTTAGAAAAGGACTTTGTTCGAACCGTACGATATGGTGGGCCCGGAGGGATTCCAACACTCGACCAGGTTTCTTAGTTCGGCGTATAAGCTTTGATAGTCTTCTCTCGCTCTAACCTAGCTGAGCATCCCGGGATTAGACTTGGATCGGATTCCTTACGGGCCCGGGTCCAGCATTACAGAATCCTGGTTAGTTGAATATCTTCCAGTGCTTCGGCGTTGTGTGCTTATAGCGAGCGATGTATTGTTGTAGTACGGATTTTGGGAGAGGGGTACAATCAGCTCTGATGAGAAACCTTTCTGGAGCATTCCCCGCGCAGAGTTATTTGAACAGCTTCAGACGACCCCTGAAGGTTTGACCAATGATGAAGTTCAACGACGGCTCTCGTCATATGGATACAATCTGCTAAAGGAAAAGAAGAAAGCTGACGCCATCACGCTTCTTCTTAATCAATTCAGAAGCCCTCTCGTACTCATCTTGCTCGTTGCAGCTATACTTTCCATCTTTCTGCAGGATCGAGCAAGTGCAGCAATTATCTTGGCCATCGTATTCGTCAGCGGTATACTCGGGTTCTGGCAAGAACGGGGCGCAAGCGATGCCGTGAAGAAGTTACTTTCAATCGTACAGGTCAAAACGACTGCGCTGCGCAACGGAGAACCAAGCCAAATTCCTCTAGAGCAGATCGTACCAGGAGATGTTGTGATACTGAACGCAGGGAACATGGTTCCCGGTGACTGCACGCTTATTGAAGTTAGGGACCTTTTCGTTGATGAAGCGACGCTTACGGGTGAGACTTACCCCGCAGAAAAATCCGTCGCGGTCCTTGCGCCTGACGCACCTTTGAGCGCTCGCTCGAACACTCTGTTCATGGGAACTCATGTCGTCAGCGGTACTGGCAAAGCTCTTGTCGTAACAACCGGGAAGAAAACTGAATTCGGAAAGATTTCTGAAAGTCTTGCGCTTAAACCTCCAGAGACTGGGTTCGAGCGTGGTGTCAGGCAATTCGGCTACCTCCTCATGGAAATCACTCTAATCATGGCAATCGTGATCTTCGCTGTCAACGCCTACTTGGGACGGCCGATCCTTGTATCCTTTCTCTTCTCAGTGGCACTCGCAGTTGGTTTAACACCACAACTACTGCCTGCCATAGTAACCGTAAATCTTGCGCACGGCGCGAAGGAAATGGCAAGGCAGAAAGTTATCGTGAAACGGCTTGTCTCAATTGAAAACTTTGGCAGCATGAACCTTCTCTGTTCGGACAAGACGGGAACCCTAACCGAAGGAAAAGTAGAGATCCATTCTGCCATTGATATCGAAGGCAACACCAGCCAAAAGGTTCTCCTATACGCATGTCTGAATGCCAATTTTGAGAGCGGCTTTGCAAACCCCATAGACGAAGCAATTCGAGCAAAGAGTACGTTCGACTTCACCCCTTACAAGAAAATTGACGAAGTCCCATACGATTTTGTGCGGAAGAGACTCAGTATCCTGGTGTCAAAGGATAACATCCATATCATGACGACAAAAGGCGCGGTACCAAACGTACTCGACGCCTGTACCCAAGCAGAGACCCCGAATGGGGCTGTTCAAATTGCAGATGTTCGTGAGCAAATCCAGCAACGCTTCGAAGCCTTGAGCGGTCAAGGTTTCCGGCTGCTTGGCGTGGCATACAAGAACGTTCCTGCTGACCGCATTGGCAAGGATGAAGAAACCCAGATGACTTTCTTGGGTTTCTTACTATTGTTTGATCCGCCTAAGCCGATGATCAAAACAGTTCTACAAAACCTACAGAACCTTGGAATTGCGTTAAAGATCATAACGGGAGACAACAGATTCGTCGCGGCATCTCTGAGCACACAGGTAGGACTAACCAGTTCACGTGTTCTAACGGGCCCTGAACTACATCTTATGAGTGACGAAGCGCTCCTTGAGCGAGTCAAAGTTACCGACGTGTTCGCCGAAGTCGATCCCAACCATAAAGAGCGAATTATCTTAGCGTTCAAGAAAGCAGGATATATTGTAGGCTTCATCGGCGATGGAATCAATGACGCCTCAGCACTCCATACTGCAGACGTCGGAATCTCGGTGAACACTGCAGTAGATGTAGCTAAGGAAGCTGCTGACATCGTATTACTTGAGAAAGACCTAGGTGTTCTAGTACAGGGTGTGCAAGATGGTCGAAAGACTTTCGCTAACACTCTCAAGTACGTGTTCATGGCTGCGAGTGCCAATTTCGGAAACATGTTCAGCATGGCGGGAGCTTCACTCTTCTTATCCTTCCTACCTTTGCTGCCCACGCAAGTTCTGCTTACAAATCTCATGACCGACTTCCCTGAAATGGCCATACCCACGGATAGCGTTGACAGTGATATGGTGCAGAAACCCAGACGCTGGAACGTAAAATTCATCCGGGACTTCATGATGACTTTCGGTCTCCTTAGTTCGGTCTTCGACTACGCAACATTCGGTGTACTTCTCTTCATCTTGCATGCAACAGCGGATCAGTTCAGAACAGGTTGGTTCATTGAATCAGTGGCCTCTGCCACTCTGATTGTCCTAGTCATTCGCACTCAACAACCGTTCTTCAGAAGTAAGCCTAGCAAATACCTTATGTTTGCGACATTAGCCGTAGTAATTGCAACTGTTCTTCTGCCCTTTACGGCCCTAGGAACGTTGTTTGGATTTGTTCCTATCTCGCTTACTTTCCTTCTCTTCACTGCGATTATTGTTGGACTATACGTTCTGGGCGCCGAGCAAACCAAGCGGCTTTTCTACAAGCATGAAGGATTCTGACCGCGATGAAAATACACAACAGACTCCTCGTGACCCCTGGGAAGAAAAACAAGCTTAGCAAGTTCGATCCAGACGATACTCTGGGATTGAAGAACGATGAGAGGTCGCAGAAGATGCTTCAGAAGCTCATTGCTCGGCTAGATGATTTACAACATCTTCTCTATGCTTCAAAGAAGTGCTCACTTCTCATTGTTCTTCAAGGAATAGACGGAGCCGGAAAAGACGGGACCATCCGTCACGTGATGTCAGGAGTAAATCCCCAAGGTTGCCGCGTTACATCGTTTAAGACCCCCTCTGCCGAAGAAGCAGCTCATGACTTCCTATGGCGCATCCATAACGCTATTCCCGAGCGGGGCGAGATAGGCATATTCAACCGTTCTCACTACGAAGACGTCCTAGTAGTAAGAGTTCACAAGCTTGCGCCGGAATCTATTTGGTCAAGGCGCTACAAACAGATCAACCATTTCGAAAGGATCCTTGCCGAAAACAACGTTAAGATATTGAAGTTCTACTTGCATATCAGTAAGGAAGAACAGAAGAAGCGCTTCCAGCAGAGATTGGATGATCGCACCAAATGGTGGAAACTTTCGCCGGCTGATTTCCAGGAGAGAAGGTACTGGAACGACTACATGGAGGCTTACGAAGATGTGCTGCGATATTGCAGCACTCCATGGGCGCCATGGTACGTTATTCCCGCAAACAAGAATTGGTTCAGAAACCTTGCAGTTTCACATATCATTGTCAAGACCCTAGAGGATTTGAACATGAAATTTCCGAAACCTTCTTTCAACGTCTCTCGGTACGTTCTCAAGTAACTAAATGCTCGAGGAGAGGCCGTGCAAGAAGATTAACTGTTTTCCCTCCACAATCCAAACAAGCGTGCCCCACTAACAATCCGCTGTGAGAACTACAGTTCCACTATCCCAGATCGAATATCTCAACCAATTCCTACCTCAAACTCTGTTTCTTTTGGTTTGCTTATGACCTCGAATAATGCTGTTACGCTCACAGTTCCAAGTACCCCTCCTCTTACGCTATGCGTCAGCACCGAAACTGATTAACCCACGCGCAATCAGTTCCAATATCATGAAAGAGATAGAGATCAAGATCATCGAAATTGACAGAAAAACGATTGAAGATAAATTGACAACTCTAGGCGCTGCGAAGACTTTCGATGGCGATGTAGAAACTTGGTTTTTTGACTTTCAGGATGATACAATTACGCGGGCAAGAAACCTCTTGCGTCTTAGGAGAATTGGCAACAGAACTGATTTGGCGTTCAAGAAGTGCGTGGAGAGCCAGTCGGCAAAGGTTAGAAATGAGTATGAAGTCTCAATCTCGGATTTTGAGACGATGCGCTTGATACTCGAATCCATTGGCCTTATCTCAACTTGGCGAATGGAGAAACACCGAACGAGTTATGTGCTGAGTGGGGGCGTCCATGTTGACATTGACAAGTATTATGGGGACTTTTCGCATATACCCGAGTCAATGGAGATCGAGGGTGGAGACATTTCCACGATACGCGAACATGCGAAGTTGCTCGGATTCGGCCCCGATGACTGCAAATCTTGGGATACCTTCGATTTGATTGATCATTATTCAGGAAAGAAAGCTAGGGATGACTCACATGGAATCGCCCCCAGTCCAGAAAGTTGAATCACTTCCGAGGATTTTGGACGATCCAGCTCTTTTCATAAATCGCGAAGTTAGTTGGATAAAGTTCAACAATAGGGTCCTCGAGGAAGCTCAAGATCGTCGTCATCCACTGTTAGAACGCGTGAAATTCCTCGCCATCAGCGGAAGCAATTTGGATGAATTTTTCATGACCCGCGCGTCCATCCTTGAGCAGCAGATTGAGAGAGGCGACTTTGAGCCAACTCCGGGCTCGCGAATGACTCCGCTGGAGCAAATCAAGGTAACTAGACGCGAAATCCTTCCACTACTCAGAAGTCAAAGGAAATGTTTGGAAGAGGGACTTTTGCCGGCATTGGCCAGAGAGGGCATACGAATACAGAAGCCTAATGATCTGACTGAGCGACAGAAGCTAAACCTTCGCGACTATTTTCGGAGAGAAATACTTCCGGTCATGAAGAAACCGGATGAAGAATATTTCTCGCCCTACATCTCCAATCTCCACATCAACCTACTGGTAGTGGCCAACGACCCAAGATTGAGGGAAACTTCAACTAAAGTCATTGTTGAAGCGCCTACGGACAATTTTGACAGGTTCATTAGGATACCCACATCGAGTGGCCGTCGTGAGGGCGTGGACAATTTCATACTGTTGGAGGATTTGGTTGGTGCCAACTTGGATCTGCTATTTCCGTCAGCTCGAATTCTTGGCCATTACAAATCTAGAGTAACGCGAAACGCGGAGATAGATGTCATTGCAGATGAAAACACCGATTTCCTTACAACCATGGAGTTGAGCGTCAGACAGAGGCGCTACGGCAAGCCAGCTCGACTCGAGTATGAGAGTTCTATGCCTCAGCATTTACGTGCCTACCTAGCAGGTACTATAGGTTCAGTCCGTGTTCCACAGCAAATCTCCGAAGACGTGCAATACGAGATTGATGGCTTCTTTGGGCTAGTGGACTTCTGGCAGCTCCTTAAGCTGAACAGGCCGAACCTCAAGGACACACCTTTCAAAGGGTACATCATTCCCGAGCTGAGACCGGGCAAATCGGTCTTTGCAGAAATAGCCGCGAAGGATTTTGCGCTATACCACCCATACGATAGTTTTGACATGATAGTGAACGTGCTTGAGAATGCGGCAACAGATCCTAATGTCAGCGACATCTACATCACCCTCTACCGTGTTGATCCTGATTCTCCCATTGTTGCTGCCTTAAAGAAAGCCGCCTCTAACGATAAAAGAGTGACAGTCTTGATCGAACTGAAAGCGAAATTCGATGAGACTAACAATATCAACTGGTCAAAAGCGCTAAGTCAAGCAGGAGTGAAAGTCGTCTACAACTTCCCCAAGATCAAGGTCCATGCTAAGCTAGCTCTAATAGTGAGAAAACAGAACGGCAAGCTGGTTCAATACTCACACATCGGATCTGGGAACTACAATTCAATCACCACACGCATCTACGGAGACATCGGCTATCTAACCGCCAACCCTCAGATAGGGACCGAAGTCCTAGACCTCTTTCACAAGCTGACAAGCGACCTCAGAACGGCAGAACCGTCCAAGTATCTACTGGTTGCGCCTACGTCGCTGAAGAGCGAGATACTGAGGCGCATCGAGAGGGAGATAAATCGGCATCAGGAAAAGGGGAGCGGTTACTTGGCTTTCAAGGTTAACGGATTAGTGGATAAAGGAATCATTCAAGCACTCTACAGGGCATCGCAAGCAGGAGTGAAGATCGACCTCAATGTTAGGGGGCTGTGCTGCCTGAGGCCGGGTATTCTTGGCGTAAGCGAGAATATCCGCGTTATCTCCATCGTGGGGCGTTTCCTCGAACACGCCAGAATCTACTACTTCCGGAACGGCGGTGAGGACGAAGTCCTGATCGGCAGCAGTGACATGATGCCTAGAAATCTTGAGAAGCGAGTGGAGGTACTTCTCTCCGTGCCGGATCCTATGATAACGTCCTCCATTCTGAGGATTCTAATGATTCACCTGAAGGACAATGTAAAGGCGAGACGCCTCCTCGCAGATGGTACCTACGAGAAAGTTGAACCCGAACCTGGAGCGGAAATCATCGATTCCCAACGCTGGTTAATCGAAAACAGAGGAATCTGGCATGAGACGACAAACCCTCGTCCACCTTGACTTCTTCGGGGACAAATCCGCTTACTGTCTTCTCGGCGCCGATATGCTGCTAAGACAAATTGTGACGCTGGAGAACCAGATAGATGGCGTAAGGAAGAACGATGACATCGAATTCATGCATAAATTAAGAGTCACCTCGCGAAGGATGAGAGCGGCTCTTAGCCTCTTCGGAGAATGCTTCCTAAGAAAATCCTCAAAGAAATGGATTAACGCCATCAGGAACGTAACGAGATCCTCAGGAGCGGCTAGAGACGCAGATGTCCAACTGGTCTTTTTGGAGAATTACTCAAGAACCGTCGAAGACAGAAGCGCGTTGCCGGGTCTGGCATACCTCACAACGCTGCAGAGGGCGCGCAGGGTTGGAATGCAATCCGACATAGTCAGCGTCCTTGACGCGCTAGAAGGCTCCAACATTCTCGCAGACATTTCTGACAGTAGCATGACCCTCCTAAGGAATCTACGTGAACAAAACCGTAGCGAACCCGTCATCAAGACACCATCCAATTACGAGAAAGCTCGCGATCACATTTCGAGCAGACTCGATGATGTCCTGGCTCTGGAACAGTTCGTCCATGATGAGAGTGCAGCCGTAAAGCATCACGAACTGAGAATAGCGACGAAACGGCTAAGATATACGATGGAAATCTTCTCTCCCCTTTACAAGGGAGAGCTGAAAGAACAAATCTCGCTAATGAAGCAGCTCCAAGACGTACTAGGCGAGATCCATGACTATGTTGTATGGGTTCAAGAGTTCAGCGTCTATCTGCAAGGTGTCCCAGACGATGCTAGATACGGCGTGAGTAAGGTACTAAGCCACGCAGCTGAAATGAAGAAATCCCGTTACAAGGATTTCGTGACACTATGGGATAACGCCGTCGCGAAGGCCCTCTTCGACAACATACGGCAGGTAACTGAAACAGGACCGAGTAGCGAGGTTGTTCGCGAAATCTTGAACCATGATAACCCACCTGTGGCTGTCATCTCAGATGTTCATGGCAATCTCGACGCATTCAAAGCAGTTGTAGTGGATGCAAGGAGATCGGGAATCGATGTCTTTCTCAACGCGGGAGACGCTGTGGGCTTCGGCACTTACCCAAAGCAGGTGATTCGAGCGCTTCGCTCTGCGATGTTTCTGAACGTGATTGGGAACGTCGATCTGGAAGTCCTCGAGAAGGGGTTACAGAATCCCAGAGCGGAGAAGAACAGCATAATGCAGTTCACATTCAGGGAACTAGCACCGTCCGACCTAGCCTACCTCCACTCCCTCCCGAAGGAACTGAGACTCGAAATATGTGGCAAGAAGATACTGCTCACTCATGGGACTCCTGACTCAATCAACGAACACATATATCCAAACACACCGAGCAAACGACTCAAAGAGATCGCATCAAAGGCCAATGCTGAGGTAATTATCACTGGGCACTCCCACATACAAATGAACAGGAATGTGGGCGGAGTCACGTTCGTGAATCCAGGGAGCGTTGGTCGACCCGCTGACGGTGACTACAGAGCGGAGTATGCCATAGTCAGATTCAATCCATTTTCCTTGGAGTTCAGAAGAGTCAACTATGACGTTGAGGCTACGGCCAACGAGATAAGAAGGAGAGGGCTACCCGAAAGCCTCGCTCAAGTTCTACTGCGAGGCGTTTCCCTCGATACTGTCAAAGAACTGGATGATGCGCTCGAGAAAAAGCAACTGTGGAAGAGACGCTCGACCATAAGCAAAGTGAGGAGAATAGCAAAGAGGTTCATTTCCGACAATTCGCATGCTGAACAGAGCAGAAAGCTAGCGCTAGTGATTTTCGACAAGACGAGACGACTGCACTCTATGAGCAGGAAGGAACGCTACTGGTTAGAATGCGCGGCTATCCTTCATGATATCGGACTATCAAGAGGCAATAGGGGTTACCACAAATCATCGCTTAGGCTAATATTGAACGATCTCGAATTCCCTTTCACCTTCAGAGATAGGTACATGATAGGAAGCGTCGCAAGATACCATCGGAAGGCAATGCCAGATGCGAACCATTTCAATTTGGCACAACTTAGTGGAGTCGAGAGACAGGAAGTCGTCGTCCTCTCGTCGATACTGCGGGTCGCGGAGGCGCTTGACTGTTCTAGTGAGTTCATCGTGAGGAAAATTGCCGTGAGGGTACTGCCTAATCAAATGGTTTTGGAGTGTGAGGCCACAGGAGACATCTACACGGGAGACCAAGCGTTCAAGAAGATGAAGAATCTTCTAGAGAAAACTTTCGGACGCGATTTAATCATCGTATGGAAGACACGGCAAACTCGCCGAAAGCGCCATCCAGCATTGCAGGCTCATAGGGATAGAGCCGTCCGATCTCGCACGAGAACCCGACAGCCGAGCTGAGCGCGTCGCTCAGGTGAAGCTTGATCGTTAATGTTCCTAAGATAAACGAATGTTGCCAATTCACATGTGGATATGGGAGAGGATTCCGCCTGCCCACCTTTGATAAGCAGAAGTTACAAACCACTACAGCCTGCAACAGTGAGCCCATTTAACCAGAAGTGCAAGGCATGTCGAAACTCGCCGCAATTGATGTCGGTTCAAACGCGATACGGCTAGCGATAGCCTCAGCCGATGATGAGGGGAGGTTGCACATAGTCCAAACTGACCGAGAGGCAGTGCGGCTAGGCTCCGATGTGTTCGCAAAAGGCGAGATTTCCGATAGTCGACTTGTTGAAGCAATGGATGCGTTCCTCAAATTTCGAAGACTGATCAACCAGCACAAAGTGAAGTCAGTGAGAGCAGTGGGCACTAGCGCTATCCGGGAAGCACGGAATCGAGATTATTGCATAAATCAGATTGCAAAAGCGACCGAAATAATCATCGAGCCAATTAGCGGAGAAGAAGAGGCACGCTTGCTTTACTTAGCTACTTCTAAAGCCGTGAACTTGGAGGGCAAGGTGGCGCTCCTCGTGGATATTGGCGGCGGTAGCGTCGAGATAACCCTCGCAACCGGACGCGAGATAATTGCCACCGAAAGCTTCGGCATTGGCACTGTCAGACTATTGCAGATGCTGGAACAGAAGAAGCGGGGTGAGAGAGCCTTTCGGCAGCTTGCTCGTGAATACATCAACGTTTCAGGTACGCGCCTTCGAAAGGAAATCGGTGAACGCAAAGTAGACTTATGCATCGCTACTGGCGGCAACGTCGAATCCCTAGGAGACCTACGAGTACAATTGTGCGATGGAAGAGATGACACTTCGGTAAGCATGGACGAGCTCGGTTCAATTCTTAAAGAGCTACAGTCCCGGTCTTATGAAGACAGGATCAAAGACTTCGGATTACGACCGGACAGAGCAGACGTAATCATTCCAGCTACGATCGTTCTCCAAAGCGTCGCGAAAGAAGCACAAGTCCAGCAAATCCTAATCCCCCGCGTCGGAGTCAGAGAAGGACTTCTAATTGATATGGCAGAAGGGCTGAAGGGCACTGCAGGACCACTGCACCGAACCCAAGTAATCACCTCCGCAAGACTGCTGGGAAGGAAGTATGATTACGAAGTGCAGCATGCACTGACTGTCGCCCGTTTCGCGGTTCAACTGTTTGACGCTACAAAGAAGCTCCATAAGTTGGGTTATGACGAAAGGACGCTTCTCGAAGGTGCCGCACTGTTGCATGACATCGGCTACTACATCGGTCAAACGGACCACCACAAGCACACATACTATTTGGTCAATGCTTCACCCATACTTGGTCTCGACGATACGGAGAAGGCAATCGTCGCGAATGTGGCTCGCTATCACAGCCGATCATTCCCTAAACCTAACCATAAGGAATACGCGGACCTTTCACCCAAACGGCGTCAAATAGTTGTCAAATTGGCTGCAATCCTGCGGCTCGCAGAAGCCCTGGACCACGAGCATTCCAACAAAATACAACATATCAAGCTTATCAAAGGCAAAAAGAAGATCATTCTGCGTCTGAGGGGTCAAGGAGACCTACTGCTTGAGAAATGGGCACTGAGTTACAATTCTCGATTATTCCAAAAAGTATACAAGAAAAAAGTAGTGATAGAGTAATGACGAAGTCACAAGGCCAGATCCGGAAGATCCATGCAAATCCATCTCCGACGGAGTTCGCCCGGGTTGGAAGACTACATGGCAATCAGAAGGTTGTCTATAGTTGAGTAAAACTCCAAGGAGAAAGAGGACGCCGACTAGGCCACGCCAGTCATCGTGGCGACCCCGCTCAGCAAGAACTCCACTCAAGAACGTGAGAAAAAGAAAAACAACTCCTTCCAACATAAAGCCCAAAAGAATCGGGAGAATATCGGCGAGTAGAAAGCGATATTCTCCCAACGCACGACGTTCATCGCCAAAACGAGTTAAAGGAAGAACTCCAAGGAAAAGCGCGAGAAAGAGAGAGAAAGGCAAGGGATCTTCAAAGAAACCCATCCTGACAGGGCGACTCGTGCAGAGCTATCCTAGGAAGCCACGTCCACGCCCATCACGCCGAGCCATATCTAAACGGCATGCACCAACGCCGATTGCAATTAGACCACCAACACGGAGACTGAGACGGAGGGCACGCGTCCCTGACGTGCTAAACTTCATTTCCGACACCTTGGAGCGTGAATGGAATGGTTACAGGAAGCGTCTCCAGGAATTTCGGCAGAAGGCGTCGGTCAAGAACGTCCACGATCTTCGCGTTAACATAAGGCGGCTCATGACGTGCCTTGAGTTGATTGAGCGATTCAATCCGGATAATGCCGTCCGGAGAGCCCGCATTAACCTCAAAGAGCAATTGTCAAAGCTTAGCAATCTCAGGGACGCTCACGTCGAAATGGTGGCTATTCGCGGCTATCTGAGACAGTTACCTGAGATCAAACAATTCTACGATGAGTTACGCGATAGAGAAAGCGACTACCTCAGCGCCGCCAAGAAGATGTCCTCGAAGACGAAATTCATTGAAAACGCGATCAATAGGGCGAAAGTTCGGCTTGTGGCTCGACGAGCCACAATAACTGTATCAGGCGCCAGCAAAATCATCAACGATGCAGTGGATCGTTCCTTTGACAATGTCAACGGAAAACTCGAATACGTCACTATCGCTGACTATTCAACGATTCACAGCGTAAGACTCGCATTCAAACCGTTCAGATACCTGCTGGAGATGCTGCAACCGTTGATTCCAATAGAACGCAAGCAGTTAAGAACCGCTCAATCGCTCGCGCGAATGATGGGTAAAATCCAAGACATTGAGGTTCTGATGAAGCGGTTGGTTGAATTCAGATGGAAAAAGGATAACGCTCGGCGAGCCATGATTGAAATATGGTTGGATCTTGAACGAAGAAAAACTGAGGCCGCTCAACGCTTTCTAAGAGCTATTCCTAAGTTGGGGAATATTTGGAAACCAATAATCCATGAACAAACGGGGTTCAGGACTGTTGATTCAAGAACCCTCTACGTTCTCCGGCACGGGATCGCAATCGCCCGCGGAGACCCGGGCTATCCATTAGATTCCGACCGCCCGTTAACGTCCAAAGGAATGAAGAAAGTGCGTCGGATCGTCACGGGAATGCGCCGTCTTGACGTTGAGTTTGACGTCATTCTAACGAGCCCATATAGGCGAGCGCTTGAAACTGCGTTCGAAGTCGGTCGAGAGTATAGACTAGGTGAAATGATTCAAACTACACCTGCATTGAAACCAGAGGTTCTCCCAGAAGAAGTGATCAGGGTACTGCAGGACAAGTATGCATCAAATCGTAATCTGTTACTTGTGGGACATGAGCCTCAACTAAGTGCGTTTGTCTCCACGTTGACTTCAGGTAGCGCAGGCGCAAGGCCACTAATGAAAAAAGGAGGGCTATGTAAGCTTCAAGTAGAGAAGTTGCAAGTCGGGAAGTGTGCGACGCTGCTGTGGCTTCTTACCCCCAAACAACTCACTAATATGGCCTAATATCGTGCGCACCGGAATTCTATTCCTTCACCGAATGAACATGAAGCATTTTCATAACATGTTGTGGTGCGGTCCATAATGAATCTGTAATTACAGCGATCTTTCGTTGACCTTGACCGATCGGTGAAGCAACCGTCCTTTCTCCAAGCAAGCTACTTGCAAAAGTCATTATCAGGATGATCAGAGCATTGAATGGCTGTGCTGTTTGGGTCTCCCAATTCTGTAGACTATCGCGTGGCCACGTGTAGATGCCTCTATCCACTTGCAGTCCCTACAGCGCCTAACGGATTCTCAAGCTTCCGACTCGAATCGCGTCGTTGACCTGCACCTAGGACAAAGCAGATAAAACGACGACATGGATGAGTCAGACAGCTACGCTCTAGTAATCGACTGTGTCAGCGAAAAGTTGAACCCACTAAAGGCAATTTAGTGGGCGAAAAAGATGATGAATCCTTTAAGTTCAGAGCGATGTTAACTGCTCATTCAACAGATCAGTTTACAGTCTCTCTTGTGACGCAATCGAGCTAAATTCTAAATCCTAAATTCTATCACGATCAGGAGTGCAGAAAATTGGACTATCCCTATACCAACAGGTACAAGGACGCTGCCATAGCCGTGGGTTTGGAAGGATCGATGGTCGAAATCGACCAAAAACAGCTCAAAACGAGACAGAAGCTCTAAAAACCGGTCATCGAACCCGACGATATGGTGGGCCCGGAGGGATTCGAACCCTCGACCAGCAGGTTCCTCAGTTACGCATATGAGCTTCGACCTTCTTTCTGTCGCTCTAGCCTAGCTGAGCTACGGGCCCGTAGTCTTCTAGTAGGTTTAGGCCGGACATTTCAGGGTTAGGGTTCTCGTTTGCTACGCAAGTCTTTCGGAGACCTCAATTGTCAAGTCCAAGAAAGAGAAATGAATCTCAATGGGATGCTTTAGGCAAGGGATGCGGCAACTCTTCACTTCGGCTACGAACACTTAATTCTATATTCAAACAGCGACTCATAATATCGGTTGAACATCGATGGCAAAACAGGACGACTTGGGGTTTAATCCGCTTGAGGAACTTGACCGTAGCGAAGCTCGCATCGTAGTCAGGCTGGAGTTCAGGCGATTTAGAAAACCTGTAACACTCATTCAGGGGCTTCCGGGCTCTCGTTTAGAGGAAATTGCCCGCGAATTGAAGCGGCGGTTCGGGGCGGGGGGAACCACTAAGGGTGGAGAGGTTCTACTTCAGGGAGACCACCGAGTCCACATCAAAGAGGAACTTGTCAAGTTAGGATTCCCCGTCGATCATATCGACATGATCTAACGAGTTGTGGTGCTCCGGGCGGGATTTTCTGCGATTGGACCATCGCTTTCGAACCCGCGTCGCTGACTCTCTCCACAAGCTCGAGAGGCCAGCATACTCTCGGCGTCACACGCCTTGACCGGGCTATATTCGGTAGCTTAATCAGCTTCTACCGGAGCCCCAGCTGCCCGGAGCACCCCGACTATCGCAACCCAACGGTATTCAAGCGTTCCGTTTTCGTGCTATCATTACCGCGAATGCGACCACAATCACGGCTATGAGCAAAGTTCCCGCCGCAATGTAGCTCGGGTCTATGATCAGTGGTTGAGCGACAGACGTTCCGGGATTCGTCTCATGGGTAACGATTGCTTCGTTTGTGGTAGTGGTTCCAACTGAAGTCGTCGCCACAGTGTCCGTTGTTTGCTGCGTCGTAGCGCTTAATGTGCCAACCTGGATGGCGATGGTGCGCTCCATCGGGGATGCAACCATTCCACCATCTTCGAATAAGTAGACGATGAGTTCTAGCCTCCACGGTCCATCACTGCTAGGGGCGGTAGCCGCATTCGAAACGCTTGCGGTGACGCTGGGTCTCCAACCTATGTCAAAGGGGCTCGATGAAAGGATACTCTTTGTTTGAAGGTCTACCAGGTCGACTCTGCCCGTATAGTAACTTCTCCATTGTGCGCACAGAATGAGCATGCTTGTATTAACGGCAATTGATTGACCTGGACTTGAAGTGGCTGGATAATCCATGTTCAATTCAGCGACGTTGCAGCGGTCGGCGTAAACTTCGTGAATGGCGATGGATGGCGTTGCCACAGTAACAAGCACTAAGAAACAGCAGAAGAGAACTACCTTAGACGGTATTCTGACCTGCATCGTCCCTCGGAATAACGTACGGGCTTGGTTGACTTAAGTAAGAGTGGAATTTGTAGAATGGCGGCCCGTAGTTTAGTATTCTGGCATTTCTCCGCCTCTGGGAGGCGGCGTGGGAGGCGGTTTGGCGGCGGCAATTACGTCATCGATTCTTAGTATCATTGATGCGGCTTCGGTGGCGGACCGGATCGCTTGTTCCTTGACTCGGACGGGTTCACTTACGCCTTGTTTTCTCATGTCTTTGACTTCGCCTTTGAAGACGTCTACGCCTTGCGGCCCTCCCTCTTTCTTGTCGTGTGCCGAACGGAGGGCAACCATAATGTCTATAGGGTCTAGGCCGGCGTTTTCCGCTAAGGTTTTCGGAATTATCTCTAAAGTGTCGGCGAAGGCTTCTATCGCAAGTTGCTCACGCCCGCCAACCTTGCTAGCGTAATCTCTGAGTTTCTTGGAAAGTTCGGCTTCGATGGCGCCCGCCCCTGTAACTACTTTGGGCCTCTGCACTACATCGATAACGACCGATAGAGCGTCCTTCAGAGCCCGCTCCGCCTCGTCGACTAGGCGCTCCAAGCCGGCTCGGATAAGCACACTAACCGACCTTGGGTCTTTGCAACCCTCAATGAAGACCATCTTATCGTCTCCAATCTTCCTTTCCTCAACTAGGTCTGCTTTGCCCAGATCTGGAGCTTTCAAGTCGTCAAGGTTTGTTACGATCTTTCCGCCCGTTGCCCTTGCTAGCTTTTCCATGTCCGATTTCTTGATTCTTCGTACCGCGAGCATTCCTTCCTTTGAGAGGTAGTGCTGTGTTGTGTCGTCAATCCCCTTTTGGCACAGGACAACGCTCGCTCCCGAAGCTTTGATTTTGTCAACCATTTCCTTCATCATGTGAGTTTCCTCATCGAGGAAGGCTTTCATCTGGGACGGGTCGTTGATGCGTATTTCCGCCGATATCTCGGTCTTCTCAATTTCGAGGGCAGCATCTATGAGGGCAATCTTCGCGTTCTTTACCTGCTTTGGCATCCCTGGGTGGACAACTTCCTTGTCTACAATAATGCCCCTAACCAGTTGAGTGTCGAGGAGGCTCTTGCCCTCCTTCTTGACAAGCTGGATGTTATCGATGTCAGCGTACCACGACTCGCCGCGCTTTTCCTTTACTAGTTGAACCGCTTCGATCGCAATATCTGCGAAGTGCTCACGAGCGCCACCTAAACCCTTGCTATGCATCGCAGTCATAGCGACTTTCTTGAGCGCAGCCTTATCATCAAGTCTTACTGGTTCGGAAAGGGAGTCAAGAAGTTGAATCGCTTTGTCTGCAGCTTTCTTGTAGCCCGCTACAATAGTTGTTGGGTGGACGCCATCATCAAGCAAGTCTTGGGCTCGTTTAAGTAATCCTCCGGCGAGGACCACGGCGGTCGTCGTTCCGTCGCCAACTTCATCATCCTGCGTCTTGGCGACTTCCACCATCATTTTCGCAGCGGGGTTTTGAACATCAACCTCGTCGAGAACGGTGGCTCCGTCATTTGTTACTGTAACATCGCCGAGACTATCGACGAGCATTTTGTCCATTCCGCGAGGACCGAGAGTGGTCTTTACCACTTCAGACACAATGATTGCCGCGGTAATGTTGCTTCGTTGAGCATCGCGGCCTCTATTGCGTGTGGATCCTTCCTTTAGAATGAGTACCTGCTGACCGGAGAGATAGGCCATTTTTGTTACCTCGGGTGACACCCATGGATAAAAACGACCAGTAGATAAGCATTTTTCTATTCAACACCTTAACGGTCGAAGGCTATTCTGGTTACAAGAATGCGATTAAGAAAATGCCTTCCAAACTGGATCATGAACTACTCGGATTCTTCGGGTTCCAACCGGAAATCTCGCGTGCATTGCCTAGCGAACTTATTATACCGGTCTCGCCATTCGTCCACACAGAAAATTCTAGAATCTTCGGGAACGTTCGAGGAAAGTACATTTGCCCGTTAACCTCTTGGTGCGAACCAGCAAACTTCGCAACTGCACTCTCGTAACAGGTTTTCATGGCGTAGGTGAAACAGGATACATTTCCGTCTCTTATCTCGTTCATGCTTTGAATGCGAAGAGAATTGGATTCGTCGACGTGGCACACCCGCCCCCATTTATCGCAACCTCCGAAGATGGTTTGGTGACGCCGTTCGAGGTTTACCGGGCTGGAAGGATAGTGCTTGTGAAATTGGAGTTTTCTCCGCATAGGGCGGAGGAAGCAGAGTTCGCCAAGACTCTTGCACGATGGATTGTAGAAAACAAATTCAAAGACGCCATTCTCATCGGGGGCCTAGACGGAGCTCTGAAGTCCGGCAAGGACGGCGTCAGAATAGTTACAACCGGCGACTACCCTGTGAAAGCAAAGAAGATGAACCACCCAAAACTCGAAGCGGGCTTATTCGTTTACGGCCCGCTGGCCGTCATGTTAGGGGAATTCGAGAAGCTGAGCTTTCCCGCCGTTGCAGTACTCCCTTACGCCTCAGCTGAACACGCAGATCCTAAGGCCGCGGCCACTGCGATCAGGGCGGTGTCAAAAGCATACGGGCTGAAAGTCGATGTCAGGGACTTGGAATACGATGCTGAGGATATCGAGGAGGAAATTGATAAGCGGATGCAGCAAACTGCCCGCTCACTGCGTGGCTTGTATGGTTAATGCAACATTCATACATTAGTGTGCCAGTTACCAACCGCAAGTTAGGTTCATGATTAGATTAGCTGATAACGAATGCAACTTCGATTCTTAGGTGCATGTCAAGAAGTAGGTAGGTCCGCAATTGCGGTCAAAGGCGTCCGTAGCCAAATCCTGATGGATTACGGCGTCATGATAAACCACGACATAGGCTTCCCGGTTCACGTTTCACCAAGAGACTTAGACGCAGTCATACTAACACACGCTCACCTCGACCACAGTGGGCTGATACCCCTCTTCTACGTTCACTCAAAACTACCAGTCTATGCCGTTGAACCGACCTTCCAATTGACCCGAGTATTGGTGCGGGACATGATCAAGCTTAGCGGTTACTTCCTTCCGTACGAGTACATCGACCTAGAAACCATGATGAATCACGCCGTCCCCGTGGAATACCATTCAAAATTCAAAGCAGGGGACTCTGAAATCACCATGGTTAACGCCGGCCATATTCCTGGCAGTGCGCAGGTGATTGTGAAAAATGATGGCAAACGGGTGCTCTACACGGGTGACTTTAACCTGATTCCGACTCACCTCGTTCCTGGCGCTGACAGAGAATATGGGAACCTAGACGCAATAGTGATCGAAAGCACATACGCCATGGGTGACCACCCAGACAGAACTGAGTCTGAGCGCAACTTCGTCTTGGCCTGCAAGGAAGTTGTTGAAGGAGGAGGAACCGTTCTTGTTCCAGCCTTCGGCGTTGGCCGGTCCCAAGAAATTATTTGCATGCTCGCCGACCACAACTTCAATCACAAAGTTTTCGTCGACGGCATGGCACTGGACGCGATTAGAATGCTGGAGAAGTATCCGAAAGCATTGAAAGACGAACAGCTGTTCCGGAGAGCTATGAAGGAGGCTGAGCAAATCAGGAACTGGCATGACAGGAGGAGTGCGGCCCGAACCGAGGGAGTGATAGTATCGCCTGCCGGGATGCTCAAAGGAGGGGCATCAGTCTTCTACATGGAAAACATCGCCAGTAACCAGGATAACGGAATCTTTCTCGTAAGCTACCAAGTTCAAGGCTCGCCAGGAAGGATACTCTTGGACGAGGGTCAATTCATTTTGCATGGAAAAGCAAGGAAGGTCAGTGCCCGAGTTGAGAAATTTGATTTCTCTTCACACGGCGGAAAGACCCAACTCGAGGAGACATTGAAAGAAGTTGACAAGAAAACTCGAGTCTTCGTTGTTCACGGCGAAGAGGGAAACTGTAAGCATTTGGCGGAATGGGCATCTCAAGAATTGGGTCTCCAGACCTCGACCCCTCGACCAGGTGAGACCTACGACCTCTGAGGTTCTCGGAGTGATTCAAGTCGGGTCAACGAGCGATTACTCTCTTGGCACGTTCAAGAATGAATTCTCCAACAGCTTTCCAAGTTTCGCGTTGGAAACGATGCGCCCTCTGCCTGATCCGTCTGAGGCTTACGATGCATTGCGTGGGCAGTACCATTCCACTCGCCTGCTTGTACTCTTAGAGCAGCATCTGCGCACTGTTCCCGCGGACAGATTGTTGGGCGTTACAGCCTTTGACCTGTTCGTCCCAGGGATGAACTTCGTATTCGGCGAAGCCCGATGCCCAGGCTACGTGGCGGTTATTTCGACCCAGCGACTAAGAACATCCCCAAAAGACCAAGGCTTGTTTCGAGAAAGAGTGCTTAAGGAATCGGTGCATGAAATAGGCCACACGCAAGGGCTCAAGCATTGCCCTGACCCGTTATGCGTGATGCATTTCTCTGAACATATCGGCGATACGGATAGAAAGAGTTCAACCTTCTGCAAGGAATGCCATTCGGACTTAGTGAGGCAGAAAGTTGGGTAAGAAATTCAAGGCGAAGCCAAGCCAACTAGCCCCTGAAATCTCCGCCATAGCTCTCGCAGGACTGCTGACGTTTGGCCTTCAATCATCCAATGCACCCATCGTTCCCATAACCATCTTCCCAGAGACAACAAGCGGGATTACGCTGAACGCCGGCATCTTCGTGGTTCTGATGGCCGCTATGGGTACCATTATGTACCTGTTCATAAAATTCGGGTTGAAACGCCTAGTCAGATACATGATTAACCTCGCTCTCTTCGCCCTCCTATTCTTCCTGATAACATGGTACGGATCATTGTACGCAAACTACTTGCCTTCCTTCGTGACCTCGACAAGCTGGGGCTGGCTCCTCGTCAGCCTCCTAGGGGCCGTTGGATTAGGGCTTCTGATCTACAAGGCGAAGGGGGCACTGCATTTGCTTGGCATAGTTCTGATCGGCGGACTCACTGGGACATTTCTCGGCGTGTCCATACCCACATTAACGGCGGTCGTGCTCTTGCTAGCCTTAGCGGGCTATGACCTCTTCGCAGTCTACAAGGGCCCAATAGGGAAGATGGCTGAATCAACCAACCTCGAAGAATTCACGGGCGCCGTTTTTACGTACGGTGATTTGACGGTGGGGATGGGGGATATGGTGTTCTACTCTATGCTCGCGAGCAACTCAATGATGAATTTTGGGCCGATCCCATTCCTCGCCGCGGCTGTTGGTTTGGTAATTGGTGCTTACCTTGGGTTCAAGATGCTTGAAGGGCGGGACATGTTTCCAGGCCTGCCGTTCGCCATAATTCTCGGATTAGTGTTCATGTATGTTGCTTCACAAATCTTGATCATGCTAAAACCAACCTGAGCGAACACATTCTCCATTACCAGTAGGAATGGGTTACATATTCTCGTTGCAGAGGAAAAGCAACACGATTTAAGCCAAGGTCAGGTCGGAAATCGGAGCTTCCTCCCACCAAATCGGCCCAAAAGAGGGTTCTGTTGGGTTCTAGGGGCTTAGGCTAGGGTGGATAGGTTAGGGTGGTGCCACCCTTCGAGGGGTGGTGCCAAACGGTGCCAAGCGAAGGTAAATCAACCTCTCTTGACCCCAAAAAATGCACCACCCCCCTGGGGGGTCCCTCCAAGCGTGCGCGCACTCTTCTCCGCCTACTATCCCATAAAACTACACCACCCACCCCCCCGCCGCCAAAAACCCGCATTATTGGCCTATCTTCCGGCCTTGATCTTTTGCCTGAGCTTAATATTCGCAAGCCTGTCCCAGTTTCGAACAATTCGGGGAATATCGTACCCGCATACCTCAACTATGCCTGGGTAAGGGTCGGTAGTTGGGGCCGTTCTGATTCCAAGGAATTTGGAACAAACAAAGAAGAAGTACGCCCTGCTCTTCGTTGTTACCGCGAATAGAATTCCCGTCCTTTCAATGAGCAGTTTGAGCATTGTTCGCTCGTAGATCAGCTTCCTCATCCTTCGCCACTCACGCCTCTTTTCATTCGAAGCCAAGGCTCAGGTTTCACGAAACCGTATAGAAATTTCAGGTAGAACACTGGTACGTATAGGATGTTCTTCACGTTCCTACTGTTGAGGCTTAGCAGTAGGATCACTTTGAGGGCAAACAAGAGTTCTCTAGGCTTCGAGTCAGGTAGCACCCTCGTGTTCGCTCCTTCCCACTCGGGTTTGAATTCTCTAAATTGCGAACGATGAACCATCGAATCAAGAACGTAGTACGTTTTGAGTTTCTGCTCGTCGAGGCGCCTTTGAATGAAATAAGTCTCCCGAGCATCGATATAATCCGGCACAACCTTACCCAAGAAATTGTTCCTACGCAGGACAAGTAGACTTGCAGGTAGTCCATACCGAAAACGGTGCCCCATAGCCATCCCCACTACCGCACCATACCCCCTATCCCGAAGGATACTCAGCGCCAGATCAAAGAAATCGGCTCTCACAATCTCGACGTCACTGTCAACGAAAACGATGTATTCGGTGGTCGCTAATTCAAAACAAAGCTGTCTTGCTCGCCCCAACCCCTCTCGCTCGGAAAATATCTCCGCATTGAATCTTCTTGCGATCTGAATTGTTCCATCGTCGCTATGGTGATCGACAACTAGGAGCCGTGAATCAGGAGTGAGCCTTCTGATACTTCCTAGACATTGTTCCAGCGTCTTTGCTGAATTGTAGCTGCAGACACAGAAAGTGAGTCCTTTCACCTCCTTCAACATGCCGCTCTCCGCCTGTACACAGCTAGAAAATGGTCGCCCAAACGGTTCATCGGGAATATTGTCCCGAGCTTGAAATCTACTGATTTCCACAACCCAAACAGCTTTCCAGGTGGCAGAAACTTTGTTAGGTTCGAAGGCGGAAGCGTAATCACAACGCCATAGACTTTCTTCAGCTCGAAATATGGGTCAACGATTTTTCCAAGTGATGCCACGGAGAACGCGTTTGTTGCAACACAAAACCTAGACTTGCCTACAGGTACGGGGTTGCGTAGCCTCGCGAACGCAAGTCTCGGCTTCAACTTGAACGTGTAGCCAAGAATCTCGTAGAGGCAGTATTTGTTCCAAACACCGAGAATCAGGGGCGCCTCCTCCTTCAGAATATCGTTGAGAACACGTACCGATTGATGCAATCGAGGCTCTGTGTTTATCGCGCCATAGGTCGAATAGGCCCCATCGATTCTTGAGAAGCCAAGGTTCGCTATTTTGTCTTTCAGATCGACTGGCCTTGACCAGACGCATAACACATTATCCGAGAGCCCTGCCTTTTCCGCCTTTGATTTGAGTACCTCGACCATTTTGCTGGAAATGTCTGTCGCAATTACTCTTACCCCGGCCTTTGCAAGGCTCAATGTCTCCGTGCCGGTACCGCATCCAATTTCCAGGACTGTATCCCCCGGTTTGAAGAACTCCATCATAACTGAGACGGAGACGTTACGGAGCCATGTGTTGATTGGGTTTCCGAATATGTGCCTGTCATAATCCTCTGCGACGGCGTCGAAGGCCGCTTCGAGGTCGCCGTAAATTATTTCATCAAAACTAGTGGAGGCCCACTCGTTGACGAAAAGTTCAACGTAACTATGCTGGCCCTTGTAATATTGATTCACAACTGCTTTTCCGTATTTTCGGGTGAATATTGCAAGTAGCGGGTCGTCAAGTCCCGTTATTTGCTTTATGTGTCCTTCGCAATTGAAGATCCGGTTCTGGAAGAACAGCCTTGCTTTCACATTCCCTTGCAGATTCAGAAACCAGGCGTGCTTCCCTGACCTTCCTGGAAAAACAATGATCCTAACTCCCACTGAAACATACCTGAGCAGAACCTGATGTGGCTTTCCACTCTTGCGACCAATGGTTTCAAGTCGGATGTACTGATTCTGGCCGGGTGAGGAATCTATGCCCGATTTAGATGATATCCACGGTTCCCGCGTTCTTTGAATTTCGCTTTCTCTAAGCTTCTCCATCTAGCCCTCGACCTCTGTAACTTTCAGCTCAATTTCCGGCTCAGTTCCCACAGAATGCTAAGTTCATCACAGCTGATAAGAGATATTGACTTGCCTAGGATTTAGTTCCGTACCTCTTCCACAAGGCGTGCTTCCTTGTCGACCCGACATTGTCTAGCATTGCGAGGAACACCGACACCACTTCACCAATCATTGATACAGGTAAGGCGATAATCAACCTCGGATTGTCTGACAGGGTTCTAATGAGGATTGATAAACTGAGAACTGGATTTGAGGCTAGCATTGACTCTAGGGTCTTTGGTGATTTGCCGACCTTTTTCCAAATCTGAAGGTGGCCGTAAACGATTCTGCGACGCTGGCGGATGACATCCACGAAGTTCTTAGGAACATCGATCTTGACCTTAGCAGTTTGGCAAAACCCAATTGTGTAGCCGGCGAGGTATGCCGTTCCTGCCAGGTACGCGCCGTCGTTTACCGTATCCGGTGGCAGTTCATGAAGGGCTTCTCCTCGAAGCACCAAGAGTTCGTCACAGCACCGATTGTTAAGATCGTCGACATTTAGCTCTCGCAAGAACTCGTTATGTACTCCCCACATCAGTTCCAGCACACTACCGGCGAGCCCCGCTCCACCACTCACGATTGGGAGGCCGGAAACCATCCCTATCTTCTCGTCCCGCATTATTTCATTCAGCAACCTAGAAATCGCACCTCTCTCAGGGAGAGCGTCGGAATTTACTAGAACCAAGAACTGGCCGTCGAAATTCTGAATGATCTGATTTATCGCAACGGATTTTCCCCTCCGTATGGGTTCCTCAATCAGCACGAAACGCCGGTCTCGCCGCGCTAGCTCCCGGGCGAAAAGAAGCGCGCTGGCGTCACAGCCACTTGCAACCAGAACCACCTTCTTTAGCATTAGGCCAGAGGGGTATGATTCAGTCTCGATGAGATCTAGAAGCCTCTCCAAATTTGCAGCCGAATCCGCAGCACAGATGCCAATCGAAAAACCCACGTCAAGCCTGATATTTTCAGGTAGCACAACACTCTGGCTCATAGCACCAAACCAAACCGCCTGTCCGAGAACAGGTTATTCTTCCCACATCGCGCGGAGCCATTCATAGAAATTTGATGTATAGACACACGAGACTGCGCTTATCTTTGGTTCAAATACACGGAAGTTTTGCCCCTGCGATTTTAGTCTTAAGTTGGTCAGGTATGCCCTGATGCGTAGATATCGGCTCAGGAAAACGTAAGCCATGGCTTCGGCCCAGTCTAGTGGGAAAGAAAACCACTTTGACCTGTCCCTGGTCTCTACCCTCCGCTCATCAGTCCCATCCTTCAACTCTATGAGCTTCGCAGCGTAGGGTACCGAATAGAAAACTCCGACCCAGTCGTTACTTTCTAAAATCTTCTTGTATTGATCCACGCCCGCAACAGGTCTTGCTTTGAGAAGTTCGCGGGCAAATAGTGGGTTCCTCCTGTTCATTTGAGATTCATGTTCGAAACCTTCCTCGTCGTGGACGTAGCTCAAACAAAAGGGCGACAGGTGAGGAGGCCGCAGGTCTAGGAGCTTGTTCAACCTAACAAGGACCAATGTCATGAATGCGCTGAGCCAGAGCCTATTTCGCCTTGTGACGATGAACAGGTCGATGTCATCCCATTTATCGGCGCTCCCGTACGCTACGCTGCCAGTAACAGCAACGGTTCGAATGAAAGGAACCGCCCGTCTCAAAACTCCAGCAAAGCTTGCCGCAGAACCTAACTTTGCAGCGGACATCTTCTCCCTTTCCAAGCGGGAGGAGTCTAACTGGTTCGGGTTTGTGAGCAAGTATCCATCTTTGATATAGAAGTGAATATCAGGAAATTTTGTTCCGGCTAATATAGACCGAAGTTGTTCCGCCGTGAGGTTTCTCCTTGGGAGAAAGTAGTTCGCTACCTCGTCCAATGTGAACGGAAACTTGAGGTACTCGGATACTCTGAACACCTTCCACAGCCCATCGTAAATGTCGTCTGCTTGATCTTGCACTGGGAAGGTTTCTTGCAACTTAGTTCATCCTCAAGGAATGGTTCTTGCCTGCGCTAACTCGGGCGCGTTCGCTTGGCACGATATAAAAGAATTACTACTACAATCGTAGTACCTTGGTTGTTCAATCGCACAAGCGGTGCTGGCTGATTTTGATTGATGAAAACTCATAGAAATTGATTCTTCCATAGAACAAGAATTATTTCCTCAGAAGACTTTCCGTGTCAGAATCACGATGCCATCACTCTCATTAAGAAGACTAGGGGCACTTCTAGGAATAATTGACATACTAGAGCTCGGGATACTACTCACCGACCAGATTTTACGAGGAGCAACTGACCACTTCTACGCGCTCATTCTCTTCGTTATCATTGACTTCGTCTGACTATCCGACTGCTTGGGCAAACCTCGCATCTTTCTACGTATTTGGTTTACGCGGCTCGTTATTCACGGAAGGTGACGTATACATGTATGCTGCATGGAACTGATAGTGAAGTAGTCGTATGCCTTGCCTACGTCCTTGCGATGCACTACAATAGGTCGTTCATTCAGACTATTTCGTGAGGCGATTTAGCAAACATTAAGGCTTTTTCCTGTGTGTGCGCGCACACACACTAAAACGACGGTTCAAATTCCGTTGCCCGCACCATTAGAGCGCACACACACTAAACTACGAACGACGACGATTCAAATTACGACGCCCGCACCATCGATGGCACCCCCAAAAAAACAATTCAAGCTACTATTCCGATTAGTTACTCTTTCTCAATATCAGCAGCCAGTTTGCGAGTGCCCTGGGCATACATCTTCAGATTCCTCAATTCCTTCTGAGGATGATCTACGAGTTTCCATTCCTCACCTTCCCGGATGAACGTCCCTAACGATTGACCTGCAAAACTACGTTCAACAGCATAGATTGTTCCTTCACGGAACGTGGCATTTGGGAATAATTGTTTCAGAGAGGCCTCAGCAATATGATGTTCCGTACTAATCGGCAGTTCTATGAAAGGGGGTGCAAATCCTGATCCCCGCTTCAAGCCACCGGCCAACTCTGCCATGCTCGATAAGGAGACGGGAAACTTCGCCAGTTCAGCAGCTACCTCACCAGCTTTAATCACATCCTTAAACTCTGGGCGCATTACGAGATTCCTAATTGCTCGTTCCAGTCTATGCAGTAGGACCGCTGGATGACGAACAAGACCAAGCCTTCCAGAAGTGCTGACCACCGCGGCGTATTCACTTGAGTCTATGATTCGCCAGAAGAGATTTCGTATGTCTGCCTTTGAAACTTGACCCACTACCTCACTCTTGAACATGAGCGATGGGTCGTATCGCGAAGTGATGAAAACAAGTTCAGCAAATCTATACCGTGCTTCACCACTGAATACACTGGTATCTATTTGCGGTGCAAAACACATTACGTGACCTAGCGAGTCGGATGCTATTGCCGCTCCATACTTGCATCCGAGCGCTAGATTGTAGAGCATGTCTGAGGCGAAATTTAGAAAAAGGGCCTCATGCGGCTTGCTTGTTTGGTCTTGCCACTTGCTTGCTTGATTGCGAATCGGCAACATGAAGTCGTCCACGCGAGACAGTATTTTTCCGTCTCCATCAACCAGCTTGACTAGGTTGCGCCGCGTAGACGGCAGCTGATCCAAAACCTCAGCAACTCTATTCCTTTCCGATGCGCTAGGAACAGGAACTATAATCTGATCGGCTCCCAAGGACGTAAGCACAATCGCGGTCGCATTTAGCATGGACACTCTTACAGGCTGTCCTGACAGCCTACCCACAGCATCGATGTGTTCAAGAACTATCGGGTTCGGCAACTGAACAGGCTCCGGTTGTCCACAGAGATTTAGTCATCCGAGATTTCAATGAATCGAAATCGGAAGTCTATCGGCGTTGTGAGGTCACTCTAGTCCACGAAGCTTTGTGTGGGTCTAATGGTGCGCACACACACACTTTGAAACGGTTGGTGTAGGTGTTTGTTGTTAGGGGAGGTGTCCCCTAACAACCCCTCCCGGCCCGGTTCCGGGAATCTGACTACCTAGCATCACTCCCCGGACCCGGCCGCATGTGTCGTTTGAGTGAAATCCGGCCCGGAATCAGACTTTGCGGACTAATGGAACCAACAGGTCGGAAGAATCAGGAGTTCGAGACTTACGATCTTAATTCAATACTTCCCATGCAAACACTCTGACCGCTTGATGAACTGGATGATCTAGCCTTCTGTAGTTCTCCACCCTCTTCGAAAGTTTGACTCCAATCACTTTTTCACAAATTACCTCGAAGGAATCTATCAACGGGGTGAGGCTGATCTTGGGAGGGGCATGCTCGTACCCAATGACTGCGACAGATTTGCGCTCGGAACCTTGAAGCTGCATCAACTTGAGGCAGTCACCTATGCTACTAACGTTTCCCGGATAAGGATGTAGGAGATTGACGGACCAGTCTTCTGCTTCCTTCCCGTTGTCTCCGAATGGGCGAACAATCTTGAACTCAACAGCCCAGTCATCTGGGATGAGTAGATCGGGAGTTCTCTTTGTGACAGCGTTAGCCTTGTACTCTGGAAGATGATTCAGATGAGCAACGATAAGCTTGAGCAGCTGAGGTTCACCGTAGGGTCCCACGCCGGGTTTGAAAGAACGGAAAGGAATCCGTGACGCATCAACCTCGACGATGGCGTCAGTCACATCGTTCATGAGGTCATAGATATCCATGTACCGGGAATTAGACGGAGGATTCGTATTAGAGATTTGTTAGCTTGTATCTGTGCGCATCTTTAGTACTCTACACACGAGAACTGCGGTTCAAATTTCGTTGCCCGCACCAGCAATACCACACACACTTAACGAGGAACAACGGTTCAAATCGTCGATTTTTTATCCAGTGTTCCACCTCTCTATCCGAGACCCTTGCACCCGGCTCACGAAATCCCGCAACATGGCAACCTCGTTCCGGCCTATTCGCGCTTTATCTTGCTTACCTACCTCAACCAAGTCGCTCAAACCATCTCAGCCAAGTTAACACTCGACCATACTAGAGATGAAAGAGGACTGACGGACGATCTCATCGAAGAGCTAGTTCGATGGGATCAAACAACCCTGCCAGAATCATTGCACTATGAGGGATGGAGACTTGAGTTGCGAATGAGTAAAGTCACACAGAAGTTAGAGAGTCAATTAGGAGCAGATCTCGGCCTTATCACAACCCTTAGCACACGTATGTGTCGCGTCGAAAAGGCTCTACTTTTCCAATGCAAGCGCCTTCACCCTACAGGACAATCTGAATTCACCCCTGAATCTTGCTACGGAGACCTTATGGAAGAACATGGTCGAAAGCAGGCGACAGATATGCTTGCTCATACACCCGCGAGTTTCTTCTTATTGTTTAACCCAAGAATCTCTCACGTGCACAATGATTTGGAACTAATCAATAGCAAGCCATTGAGAGAAGATCATGGAGTCAGTCTGCACGCCGGATTCCAAGATATTCTCATATTGCCTGCTACCACGCGCATTGGAATGCATAGCACGGGAGGCCTCGAAGATTTGTTTCCATATACAACATGCTTCTCTCAATTCATCGTTCAGGACGTCTTCCAATGTAACGTAGGTGATGCGTCCGCGTTGGCGCTGGCCACTGCTAGAAACAAGAACGAGGAATTTCGTGTCCGGATTTCTCTCGAAATGGACCTGCTCTTTGAAGACTAGATTTGATTTGACGTCAGGCATTTTCTGGGGGGGTGGGTCAGCTGGTGCGCACACACACAAAGCGAGGGACTTGGTCAACGTGGCCGCGGATTTTTTCCTACTTTCGATATCCTCGCACGATATTGGTAGCAGCTATTCGTGAGCGATCCGCGGACCTACGGAGGTGTTCTAGAGTTTCTTGTGGACGATAAGAAAGCTTCGCCTCTTCACCATCATTCAACCACTCAAGATATGATGCATTATTGAGGGTCGCTTCAGTGGCATAGATAGCTCCTTTTGGAGGGACTGCATCAGGAAATGATTCCGCGAGAGAAGCCATAGCAATCTGATAATCCGTAGTGATAGGAATTTCGATGAATGGAGGAGCAAATCTGTTTCCTCGTTTCAATCCGTCAACAGCTAACTCTGCCACCTTGGATAGTGGAACCGGAAGATTGGCCAGTTCCGCTGCAGTCTCAGCGGCTCTAATTGCCAGTTTGAAATCTTCACGTTTCACAAGGCTTTCAATCGCTCTTTCCATCCTGCGCAATAACACGTCCGGTTTGCGAACTAAGCCCAGTTTTCCCGAGAGATTAACTACGGTTGAATATTCGCTCGACTCTATGATTTTCCAAAACAGACCGCGTATGTTTGCCTCAGAAACTTGTCCAACCACCTCAGTCCCTCCAACAAGAGATGGGTTGTATCTTGATGCAATGAGTGCCAATTCAGCCAATCTGTATCGTGCCTCACCATGAAACAATCCTGGATCGATTATTGGGATGAACTCCATCATATGGGTCAAGTCATAGCATGCGACAGAGGCTCCGTATTTGCAGCCAAGAGCAAGGTTGTACAAGGCGTTTAGCGCAAAAGTCACAAAAGTGTCTTCTGGCCACTTCGATGCCTGTTTCCCAATTGGCATTAGGTAATCGCGAACGCGGGACAGTATTTTTCCATCCTCATCGATCAGTCTTATTCGATTTCGACGAGTGGTTGGTACTTGCTGCAGGGCCTCAGCAACCCTTTCTCTTTCATTTGACCCTGGAACAGGAACGAGAATCTGATCTGCTCCCAATGATGTAAGTAGGATCGCAGACGAATTGAGGGTGGACGCTTTTACAGGTTTGCCTCCCAATTCTCCCAGAACGTCTTTGTGTTCAAGAACTACCGGATTTTCCAACTCCCACGCCCCTCGCACTACCCGATATCAAGCTAGGCTCTACTCGTTCTCCTCTGAATAGAGATTTCCATTCAGCTCAAATCTTGAATCGTCGTCCGTCTAAGTGTGTGTGTGCGCACCATTAGAGCCACACACACAAAATAACGCCTGAACTGACGGTTCAAATCACTATCAGTACCACACACACGAAACGCGCACCTCTTTTGATTGGGAATCAATCATAGGGCTGAAGATTTCGCACTGGTGGTTTGTTTATTCACAGTTGAGAATTGTTCATCGCGAAATCCGGCTTCGACAAGCCCTCCTGTCGTCGGGGACGTTAGGCTATAATCGATCAAGAACTGGGTGGTGCAGCCCCTCGTGAAGCGTCTTCTCCCAGAATCTTGCACCCCGTAGCATCTGCCAAAGGGCTCTGAGAACCGGTAGACCCCAGAGAATCCAATAGAACATTATCGTGGAAACTGCGAGTCCGTAGTAATGTACTTTCTCCGTTATTCCATTGACCGTTTTGCCAACCGTTGCGGCAATTCCCCGAACTGTCAGTAAGATGTGCCACAATAATAGAAGCATGTTGAAAGTGCTGAGGGTGGCAAGCCACGGGTTGTCCACAACGGGGAGGAGTGAAGTTGGCAGCGAAATTCCTGAGGCTAACTGAATTGGCAAAAGAATAGCGACCAGCAAAGATAGCACCATCAATGGGTAGCCTATTATTGAGAGAAAAGGAACGAAGAAACCGAGCAGATAGTAGAACATAAGAAAACCGATTCCAAACCGCCGTCTAAGTGGGAAATCTCTCCAGTACTTTCCTAGTCGCCCCACGGTGTAGAGAGTGCCCCGTATCCAGCGCGTTCGCTGATTAGCCCATCCACCTTCGTTCCGTGTCCTCAGCAGCGTCCTAGGTGCCTCTTCATAGGTATCCACGTCGATAATGCCAACCCGATAGCCGTATCCGTAGAGTCGAAGCCCAAGCTCCAAATCCTCCGTAACGTTCGTTGGGTCCCACCCTCCAAGGGAATTCAAGACATCACGGCGGATGTAGTAGCAGGTTCCCCCAAGAGCCACTGGAAGACCTCTCATCCGAACCTTTGGAAGAAGCCATGCAAACCAAAATGCATAGTCCCCGACGGACTGAAGCGACAACCAACTGTCCCTGTAATTGATGAACCTAAGCCTTCCTTGGACAGCGTCGAACCCATTAACTTGCAGACACTGAGCTGCCTTTCGAAAAACCAAAGGATCACCTTGCACATCCTCAGCATCAACCACTGTCACTATCTCGCCTGTGGCCATTGGCAATGCGTAAGTGAGGGCTCGCGGCTTCGAATCAGGCAACTGCTCCGCGTCAATATCAGCCCATTTGGCTCCTCGTTGTCTGACTTGGGAGATAAGTAGGTTCCATGATGGATCGCTATTGTTTGGAACCACAAGATGGGTCACGCCTAATTCTCGCGACATCCGGTCCGCTATTACGCCTGTGTTCATGTCATCAGAATCCGTAACTAGCAATATCTCCTTCTTTTCGACGGGATAATCCAGAGAGGTGAGTGAGAGAAGACTGCGCCTAAGGACCGATTCTGGCTCATTCCTTGCTGCAAGAATAGCAGTTATTCTTGGCAGGTCCGCCGACCCGTCCGGAAGAGGATTCGCTGCGTCAACGAAAAGTCGTTCACGGCCTGAACACCCTAAGAAGAAGATCTTGGCGTTCCAAACCAAATAGAGAATCTGTGTTACAACTATGAAAAGGAGTACGTCAGCAGGCACCTAGGAACAGCTCAACAGAGAATGATCTCAGATTGGTGTCATTTTGCTTTGGGGGAGAAGGGATGGCCGAGCTTCCACGCGATGGCTATGACTGCGAGCTCTAGTATGAGAGTAAGGTCAATAAGTAGCCCTGGGACCCCGGGAGGGTTTCCGAAACTGACGGACAGGCTGCTAGCGGGGTTAAACAGATAGTCGGCAAACTGCCCATAGCTTGAGAATCGATAAACTGAGGCTTGCGAGACGTCAGCAAATTGCAAAATGACCCTGAGTACGCACCATATGATCGCAATCGAGAAAACCATCTTCACCGGTCTAGCAAGAACATAGATCCCAACCGCGATGTCAACAACTACGAATGCTAACAGCGCATAGTAGTGTAGGGTCGCAAAAGTTCGCAGAACATTATCAAGAGCCAATAGTGCAATTCCCAAGATGGCGCTAAGGATGAGCAACGCCCCACATGCTTTCGAAGCCCTGGGGCCTTGAGGAACTGACAATTCAACCCACTTTAGCAAGGAAAGCGGGGGCGTCATATATATTTATTACTACGCTTGTAGTAGCTTTAATGCATAGCATAGTTTATGAAGTGGAAAGTGTGTTGTGGCAAAATCATGACAGATTCTGAGTTCCTCAAGGCCTTGACATCAACTGAAGCGATAGACCTTACGGTTAAGGATCAGAAAACTGGACGAAGCAGCTCGAGACCAGTTTGGTTTGTCATGGAAAGCGAAAAGCTGTATCTTCTCCCAATGACAGGGTCCGACTCAGAATGGTATAAGAATATACTCGTCAACGCTGAAGTGCAAATCTCTGCCAGGAGTCCATTAAGAGTGTTAGGGATGAAGGGCAGAAAACTAACCGCGAACACCAAACCGATACAAGCCTCAGAAGTAGCGGACGTGGTTCAGAAGTTCAAATCGAAATATGGAGCAGCAGAAATTAGCAAGACTTACTCCAAACTTGATGCAGCTGTGCAGGTTCTGATCTAGACGCATACGAAATAAAAGTCGTCATCCGGTACATAACTCCGAGTTCCCCATGCTGGGGAGTGACAATATTCGAAGCCAAGAGTGAGGAAGCAGTGTTCAACGCACAACTTCTTTTGGGCACTGAGGGTCAACCGGTCTCGTTGATCGATGGAGGAGACGTCTGTGTATTGGCGCTGAGAAGCTTACTTGCTCTTCATGAGGTCGTAGTCGAGACCTATCCATATCACGCTGGCCACCCCGATAATTACGCCTGCAGCCAGCCATGGCAGGTACGTATAGCTAGTCCAAGTCCACCATAAATCTGCAATGATAATTATGATTCCCATCAAGATTGCAAGGTAGGACTTCGCATTAGTAGTCATTCAAAATCCAACAAGTGTGTTTGCTTGATCATCGGCTAAAAAATCTTTGGTTAAGTTGTCCAGACGATCTTGTTTGCAGTTCAAGTCGACAATCCGTTGGCAATCCGATTTTGGAGACGCATACGATGCAGAATCGGAAATAGTCAGGTTCCTCGGCCAGAAGGAACTGAAGTCTACTGTCTTTAGAAAGATACCTAGTCTGTCACCATCGAATGCCCGTGCACTGTCGGACTCGCCCAAGGTTACTGGTTCGATTCCTCGCATGTATAAATACCATCTGTAAAATTCTCTTTGCAGAAGGACAGATTCCAGCTACACGAATGGGCCATGACTGGCTAAGTCTACCGATTGCTTGTTCATTTTCGCATGCCCCAAAGAGTTCTACTCCGCGTTCCACAGATAATAGACTTTTCAAACAAAATCCCTCCAGCATAATGTAAAGGAAAGTGGGACTCTACTTACTACATACGTGCGCGGTAGCTTTCTGCTCGTTGCAATATGCGATTGAGGTTTGCACTCTAACGGAGAGTAGTTAAGGTGGTTTTCGTAGGTATTGGTGCGCGGCATGACGTGGATTGACCTGCACCGAGGCGCCTCACGCCAGATGAGGAGATGCATCTCCGCTGACCGCAATAACCCTTATAGTGAATAGGTGGTTCTTGCCGTCTCGAACGGTGCCCGAATGTCGGAATCTCGGGAATACGTAGCGCCCAGCTGGGACAAGATCTACGAGATGATGGTTGACCTAGCTGTAAGAATCAGAAAGTCCGGTTTCAAACCAGACCTTATCGTAGGCGTATCTCGGGGCGGTTGGGCCCCTGGTAGAATCCTGTCCGACCTACTGGAGAACACCCACACGGCTAATGTCAAGATTGAGTTCTACGTGGGCATCGAGAAGACAGGGCGCAAACCCGTCGTTACTCAACCGATTGCCGAGAACATTTCCAATAAGCATGTGCTAGTGGTCGACGACGTGGCGGATACCGGGGAAAGCCTCAAAGTCGCTCTTGATCACGTGCGTGAGAAGGGTGCTGGAGAAGTGAAGACGGTAACAGTATACTACAAGCCGCACAGCACATTCAAACCAGACTTTTTCGCAGACACGACGAGGAATTGGATAATTTTCCCATGGGAGAGACTGGAGGCCGCGAAGTTGTTGCTTGAGGAGGCCAAGGCTGAAGGACGAACCCTAGATTCTGTTCGTGGAATATTGAAGAAGTGTGGGGTAGAGGGCAAACTTGCAGACTCGTTGTTTGAGCTCGCCAACGGCGGTTCCTAGTCATTGCTATTCGAGATCAAGGACTCAGCAGATTTCGTTTGGATTTCAGCCTTCAACACCAAGCCAGACGGCGTAGAACGTGTACTACAATCAATCCAGGGGAAGTACCCGGACGTTAGCATTCAGTTAGTAGACTTGGACAACGTGGCAGGATCCCGGTATCTGTTTCTGGCCACGTATAATGCCCTCAAATCATTCCGTTCAAAGCAGCCCATCGCGCGCTCGCTCGGCATGGAAATCCTGCTTTACGCCGCTGGAAACAGGCAGATAGGCGAAGCACTGAAAAACGTTGGCATTACCCCGGCGACTAGAAAGGTTGCCACAATTGCGGTAGGCAAGTCAAGAGTGCAAGTCCTAGAATCTGCTGCCGCTCTCCGTGATATCCTCAAGAAAGAGGAATCCGACGACTTGATCGACAAGTGGGATCAAGATCGCATTAAGCGCGTTCGATCTGTCTTTGGGATTGGAGACAAGGAAATTAAGGCATTGCGCCACAAGAATGAAGACGCGGTCAAAGCGCTGGAGCATTTGGCAATTGAAAGGTCCGCTATGCTCGCAATAAAGAAATGAAAGCCTCAGGCTTTGTGTTTCTCGCGTTCAATTGAAAGAGTATCATCTGAACTAATTAGGGCAAGTCCTGCCAGGTGGCCGATTACTTCGACCAGGACGATCTTGTCAGGATTATCCAGATCGACTTTTCGCTCAATACGCTTTGCAATAGTATCGATTATCGTCTTGCTGGATAAATCCGTATGCCGCTTCTCAACCGTAACCCTGAACTTCTCTCCTGTCCCTATTCCTTCTGCAAGTGCCACAGCAGCTCCAACTATTGCATCGAGGCTACTTTCTACGACTTCTTGAATCGGGACGAGTTTCAAGGTGTACTTGAATTCCCACGGCCTCTCTTTTAGAAGAACCCGAAGGTCTCGAATTGCTTTGATGGGATCGAGTTTTGTCTCGGCAACGACTAAGCCTATGACTGAGGTCGTCTCGATTGTTGACCCGCGGTCGCCGACCTCTCCGAGTAGGTACCACATTTCGCTGCACGTGTTCTTCTCGTTGCCCCTGCTGGTCGAGATGACTAGATCGAAGTCGTTCAGCAACGTGATGCCCCGGTTTCTTGCGAAAGGTAAGCTCGTACCTTAATAGCTATCTTGGAGCCATCTCCCGAAGGCACCGCATTATTTCCGGTTTCCCGATTGGTCCTTCACGTAGAATCGTGAGGTTAGGTTTGGTAAGGTCGACCACCGTTGAGGCTACTCCCAGAGGAGTTGTACCCCCATCCAAGACTAGGTCAACACGATCTCCAAGTTCCCTAACAACTTGATCTGCAGATACAGCCGGCGAATGCCCGGTGAGATTGGCACTAGTCCCCACTAAGGCCCCCGAGCACAGGCCGAGGAGGCTCAAGCAGACCGCGTGTTTTGGGGAACGCAAGCCAACTGTCCCAGACGGGACAAGAATTTTCGGGAGAGCTCCGAGAGCGGGAAGAACAATCGTTAGCGGGCCTGGCCAGAATCTTCGTGCAAGCTTTGTTGCGTGGTCCGAGACTTGGGCGAAGCGTTTCGCGATTTCTATGTCTTTCACCAATAGGGGCATCGGTTTCGTGCGAGCACCCTTCACTTGCATCGAGCGTTCAACCGCTGAAGCGTCAAACGGGTCGCATCCTAAGCCGTATACTGTCTCCGTGGGATAACAGATGAGGCCCCCCTTTCGGACCACGTCCGCGGCTGCAGTCAGACCCTCTAGGTCGGCTCTCAAGACACGTACCAATGAAATCGACGAACCTAACGGAACAACCAAGGCCGCGAACTGCTTAAAGATTAGTTCTCGAGACTCACCCATTCCGTTCGCAGTTATCGCGGAAGATACGAGGCTACCGACGTGAAGACCAAGCCTAACAAGATCGTTGTTCATGGTGGAGCGGGATTCTGGAAGAGCGATATCAGAAAGGCTTTGATCGGCGTAAGAAACGCAGCGTCCTCTGGGTCGAGGGTTCTAATGGAAGGCGGCTCCGCACTCGATGCTGTCGAAACGGCTGTTTCGGTCATGGAAGATGACCCGATATTCAATGCTGGCAGAGGCTCATCTCTGACCTTCACCGGGGAGGTTGAGATGGATGCAGCCATAATGGATGGAAAGAACCTTTCTGCAGGCGCCGTCGCACTGGTCAGGAAAATCAAGAACCCAGTCCATCTGGCCCGCTTAGTCATGGAAAAAACCGACCACGTTCTTGTGGCAGGGCGGACGGCTGAGAGGCTTGCAAAGGCCTACTCACTTCCTACAACAAATCCGATAACCTCGAAGAGGCGCCAAATGCTTCTGAAACTAAAGAGAAACCCGCTAGTCGTAGGATCACCCTGGGTCCGGAAGAACCCTATATTGCTACGAAATCATCCCGAGATCATTAAACATGACACCGTTGGTGCCGTGGCTATGGATGCGGCAGGCAATTTCGCAGCCGCAGCCTCAACGGGTGGGACAACAATGAAGTTGCCCGGCAGAATCGGGGATACCCCACAGATCGGTTCAGGCGTCTATTCAGACAACCTGTGTGGAGCAACAACCGTAACTGGCTGGGGCGAAGTGGCCATCAAGCTGACCCTTTCGAAAGCTGTGTGCATGGCGATGGAAGGAGGGTTGTCAGCATCTAGGGCAGCAGAACTTGCGGTTGAGACGGCGTCGAAACGTTTGAAGGGCGACGCTGGCGTAATAGCGATCGACCGCCAAGGGCAACTTGCCGCAGTTCACAATACACCATTCATGCCATGGTCCTTCTGGGCAACTGGGATGGGGCACCCTAGAACGGCTTCGCGGGGAAAAATAGTGGCTCCGTTGCGTTGAGTATCGAGGCAACGAGGGTACCATTTGACATCCCGAAAGTCTGCTGCAAAGAATCAAGATTGGCCAAAAGTTTTAAAGTCCCACCTTAGGGGGGTTAAACGAGTTCTTGTTACGGGAGTTTCTTCTCTTGAGTGAAGACGAAAATTGGGATGATGGAGAAGAAGACGACTGGACAGATGACGAATGGGGCGAAGATGATGGCTGGGGAGAAGATGAGGAATGGTGACTGAGCCCCGCATCAAATCGCACTAATGGTTCAGACACCTCAACTGAAGTTTTCTAGCCAAAACAGAGTTGATTGCGATTGTTACGAGTAGCCACACTAGACAAGGAGCATTGTAAACCCGACGATTGCGGAATACCTTGCTATCGGTTCTGCCCTGAAGTCTTGAACCGAAGGTACGCAATCAAGTTCATAGCCGGACAGAAAAAGCCGATCATAGATGAGGACCTCTGCACAGGCTGCGGAATCTGCATCAAGAAATGCCCCTTCGACGCCATCGGCATCGTAAAACTCCCACAGGAACTAGAGGGGGAATGTATTCATAGCTACGGCGTCAATGAATTCAAACTTTTCAGGCTGCCCGTCCCACAAACAGGGAAAGTCATAGGCCTCATCGGCCGCAACGGAACAGGCAAGAGTACAGCCCTCAAGATGCTGGCCAGCGAACTCACACCGAACTTCGGTTCGCTAGAAACACCCACCAACTGGGACACAGTCCTAACAAGGTACCGAGGAACATTACTGCACGAATACTTCAGCAAACTTGCAGCCAAGAAACTGAGAGTAGTTCACAAACCTCAACATGTCGACAAGCTCGCAACGGTTCTCGAAGGCAGGATCGGTCAACTACTCAAGAAGGTTGACGAGCGCAGTAAACTCCCCGAACTTGCCAAGGACCTTGAACTAGAAACACTCTTCGAGAGAGAACCAAGCATGCTTAGTGGCGGCGAGTTGCAACGCGTCGCTATCGCGGCCGCCATTTCACGGGACGCAGATGTATACATTTTCGACGAACCCTCCAGCTACCTGGACGTCTACCAAAGAATGCGGGCTGCACGAAGCATAAGGAAACTCGTCGGCGAGGCCAAGTCAGTGATTGTTGCTGAGCACGACCTGGCAATGCTCGACTACTTATCTGACGAAGTCTATTTGGTCTATGGGCAACCAAGCTCGTATGGAATCGTCTCGCACGTCCACCCCACGAGGGGCGGAATCAACGACTATCTAATAGGATTCCTGCCCGATGAGAACATGCGTTTTCGAGACGAACCTATCCGTTTCCACGTAAGGCCACCGAGACAGGTAGACGCCGAATCACAAACCAAACTAGAATGGCCACAGGTAAGCAAGACTGTTGGAAAATTCCACCTTCAAGTCGAAACGGGCTCCATAAAGTCGGGAGAAATTGTGGGCATACTGGGGGCCAACGGGATTGGAAAAACCACATTCATCAAAGAACTGTTGGATTACTACAGTAGATCAGGCCAAAACCAGCTGCAGGTGAGTTACAAGCCCCAATACATCTCCTCAGCCTACGACGGAACGGTCGATGGGCTTCTCACAAGTGCCGCCGATGATTATTCCTCGGCCCTCTTTACCGACGAAGTGGTACGACCACTATCCATAACGAAATTGCTTGACAGGAAGATCGATGAACTCAGTGGCGGTGAATTGCAGCGTGTTGCAATTGCGGCTTGTCTGGGGAAGTCAGCTCAAGTCTACTTGCTCGATGAGCCGAGCGCCTTCTTAGATGTCGAAGAAAGGTTGAACGTGGCCAAAGCATTGAGGCATTTGGTAGATTCACGCCAATCTTTCGCTTTCGTGGTTGAGCATGACATAGTCGCCCAAGATTTCCTTGCAGACCGCATCATGGTCTTCAAGGGTTTACCAAGCATCAGCGGCCAGGGTTCCACTCCAATGCCAATGCGTGACGCGATGAACGATTTCCTTTGCGAGATGGGTATAACGTTCAGGCGCGACCCCGAAACCAAACGGCCACGCATAAACAAGGTCGATAGCAAGTTGGATAAAGAGCAGAAAAATTCTGGCGAGTTCTACTACGCTGCAGCTACTGAATAGGCTGCTACAGGTTTAACTAGCGCGCTTCCAACCTACTCGCATGGAGACCAAACGCCAAGTGACAACGAACTACTGCCTCGAATGTGGTGGAATACTAAGCTACGATACCGCACTCAAGCAGTACACGTGCAAAAGCTGCGGCCTCACGGTGAGCGCCCAGCAATTAATGGAAGGCCGACTCAAGATTCGGGAACAAGAATCGCCCGAAGAGCAACGTAGGCGCAAGCAGAACGAGTACTTGAAATGGTGGCTCTCGAAGAAAGCTGATTAGGATTCAACCATTTCCTGTTACGAACGTAACAGGTCCCCGTGAGTTTTCCAGAAGATATGCTGTTTAATCGGTAATTCCACACCTCTATTGAGGGTAAATTAGATTGCCCTGCACCGTCGAGATACTCTCCATCGGAAACGAGCTCCTGCTAGGGAATACTGTCAACACTAATGCTTCGTGGATTGCAACCCAGGTCACAAAGCTTGGAGGGAAGGTGAATCAAATAACGACCGTCGCCGACAACCTGAACGAAATTTCTCGAACAGTACTAGAGGCGTTGGAAAGGAAACCCAACCTACTAATCCTGACGGGCGGAATCGGTCCCACCTTTGACGATATGACCCTCAGAGGAGTCGCAAGGGCTCTCGGCTTGCGAATTAGACTCAACAAGTCCGCTGTTGAGATGATTCGAACGCATTACGCCCGAAGATTTCCAAACCGAAGAATTACTTTATCAAAACCTCGCCTAAAGATGGCATTAATTCCTGTTACGTCTATGCCTGTGATTAACCCGATTGGAACAGCACCCGCCGTTAGATTGAAGGTACTTGGCACAGAAATTTTCTGTTTACCGGGCGTACCCAGCGAAGCAAAAGCAATTTTCAAAGGAACTGTTTCGAAAGCCGTCAGCGCAAAGACGCAGGGGATGACATTCGTAGAGAAGTGGATCAGGGTTCAAGGCATAATGGAGTCCTCGCTGGCACCGATTATTGACCGTGTTATGCGGCAATGGCCTGGTGTCTACGTTAAGTCTCATCCTAGAGGAGTCGAAGCAAGTGGTCGGCCGAACCTCGAACTCCACTTTTCCATCTCCTCGAAATCACGATTGAAGGCACGGGAATCTGTTGTCGGTGCAGTTAACGATCTGAAGAAGGAGCTCGAGAATTATGGGGCGCGAGTTACAGATTCTGCATGAAGATTACGAATGAGTTCAGTAGTCAGAGCCCCACGTAACGTTGCACGTTTTCTTCTATGACCTTTAGGCTGCTCCGCCAGAAATCCGGTTTTTTGAGGTCAATTTCAAACCTCCGCGCAAGTTCCGCTGGCGACGTTTCTCCCGTGCTGGCCAATAGAGCTTCATAATCCTTCACGAAACGATGACCACGCTCTTTGTAAATTGAATACAACCCTGTTCCAAAAAGCAGGCCGAATGCGTAGGGGTAGTTGTAGAATGAAAAGGCTGGAATGTAGTAGTGAACTTTCCACGCCCACATGAATTTGTGGAGGAAACGTTCGTCCAGAGCCTCACCGTAAGTAGCCTTTTGGCATCTCAGCATAATCTCGCAAAAGTCATCTGCCGACAGTTCGGAGTTAACCCGGCGCTCAAAGACCTCCTTCTCGAAAAGGAATCGTGAAGTTATGTCAACGACCACTTGTGTCGCTCCTGCTAGTGACGTTTCTAGGATGGCCAGTTCTTCCTCACGATTTGCAGCTTCGGATAAGACGGCGTTCGAGATTATGGTCTCATTCATGATTGAGGCAGTCTCAGCCAAGGTCATCGGGGTAATTCTTTGCAGTATCGTTTTGCCAACCTGGCATTCATTGTGGAATGCATGCCCCAATTCATGGGCAACGGTCGAGACCTGTTCGAGTGACCCATCGAAATTGCACAGTATGCGTGACTCTTCTACCCCGGGCACATCCATGCAGAAAGCACCTCCCCGTTTACCGTTGCGTGGTTCCGCATCAATCCAATGATTATCAAAGGCCTTCTGCGCTAACGTGGCTAGACGGTCACTGAAGCTTCGGAATTGAGTTACGAGGAACTTCTCAGTCTCCGCCCAACTATAGCGACGTTCGCTTTTGCCGACTGGTGCGAAGAGATCCCACCACGGGAGCTTCTCCCCGCCTAATAACTTCGCTTTGGCGAGAAGATATCGCCGGAAGATAGGAAACGACTCCCGCATTGTCGCCATCATTGTATTGAGAGTCTCACGGTCAATCCTTGAGGTGTCGAGTGACGCATGAAGTGCGTCGATTCGACCACGTCGCTTGTCCAGCGTGTTTACGCTGCCCTTGACTCCGTTCAGGGCAGCCGCCAATGGTTCACGTACGATCTCCCAGGCTGCCAGCTCAGCCTCGTATGCGCGGCGGCGAATTTCAGGGTCAGGATGAGTGTTGAGGTTCTGCAATGCTGTAATTGGGAATTTCTGCTTCTTGCCCTCCAATTCAAAATCGACGTTAACCTGTGAGCAGACAGTGCCTTGCATTTTCCCCCATGCATTTGACCCGCTGAGCTCAAGGTCTGCCGCGAGAGATTCCTCTGCATCGGTCATCAGGAAACGGCTCTGCTCTGCTGTTTCGCGAAGATAGAAGCCATGAGCCTGAGCTACACCTGCCTGGGCCAAGGCTTGAGGTAAGAGCGATGCGATGGTCCCGACCCATCCTTTGAAGAACACCTCTTGCTTCTGTAATCTGACACCGACCATCTCCAGTTCTGATTGCAGGCGCTTTGCTATGGTATTGTAGGAGTCGGTCGACACGTACGATCCCACGTATGCGTGGAGAGTTGAGTACAGGCGGAGTGCTGCGTTCGTAAGAGCCAAGTATTCGTCAATAGCGGATTTCACTTCTCCAGTAGCTGTCTCGGGTTTGTTAGCTGGCGCCCTGGAAATCTTATGGTCGACTATGTAGGCGTCAATCGCGTTGAGTTGGAATTTCAAATCAGCAAATGCCTTCTTGAACTGCTCTGAATCCAGAGCGGGGTAGACATTAGAAAGGTCCCATCTAGGTAACGTTCCAGGATCGTGATTCACCAAACACTAGTCCTCCTGCAATACCTAGAGCCTGACTTTCCTAGTCCCATAAATTTTCCCATAGTACTCCAAATAGCCTTGGGCGTCATCTAGCCGTGGTCAGGATGTGTCTGAGGGTGACAAACACTGTATTTTTGGTTGGGATGGCTGGTTCTGGGAAATCTTCTCTCACAGCTTCCTATTCGGAATGGTTGAAGAATAGTGATCAGGACGTTCTAGTTGCCAACTTCGACCCCGGCGCGACGGCTATACCATATAATCCTGACATCGATGCACGGAAGTACGTGGATGTGGAGAACTTAATGCTTGATTACAAGCTCGGGCCCAATGGTGCCTTAATCATGGCCTCCGATTTGCTAGCCGACCACTTGGAAGAGATTCGGGAGGAAGTTGAGGATGCCAACCCCGACATTCTCCTAGTAGACACGCCTGGTCAGATAGAGCTGTTCGCATTTAGGGAGGGAGGGCGTTTTATGGCAAACGAGTTAACCGGAGAGAAACGCGCAGTGATTTATTTGATGGATGCACCCTTCGTTCGGTTCCCGCTCAACTTTGTCTCAAGCATATACCTCGCGGCCGCTATATCCAGTAGAATCATGCAACCCCAAGTCTATGCCCTTTCCAAAACTGACCTTGTCACGGATCAGGATGTTGATACGATACTCGAGTGGGCCACTGAGCCCGAAGCCTTCGCCGAATCATTGCGTAGCGTTGAAGAACAAAACCTGTCCATGATTTCAATGAATTTGGCGACTGCAGTCTTCGAAAGCGGGTTGTTGTCCGAACCCATCCCGGTATCTTCGAAAGACAACTCAGGAATGGTTGAACTCAACGCGGCTGTTACAAGAATTCTAACAGGCGGCGAAGAACAATCCTCGTGAGGGATGATAATCAGACCATGCTTAAGGATCTTGATTGAAACTGCACAATTCAGTTCAAGGGTCGATTGAATTTATGCCACCAGCAACGGTTGAACGAATTCTTCAATCTGCGCGGAGCCAAAAGAGAAAGTACCTCCTTGAACCCGAAGCTAAAGAAATCTGTCTAGCCTACGGTATGCCCACACCTGCCTTTGGCGTCGCGCAAAACCCTTCTGAGGCGAGAGAGCTAGCAAGTGAAATTGGGTTCCCTGTCGTCCTGAAGGTTGTTTCCCAAGATGTTTTGCATAAGACCGAAGCTGGAGGTGTCCTTCTTGACCTGAATTCAAAGGAACAGGTTGAAGATGGGTATAACCAAATTATCTCCAAAGTCCGAGCCTTTGATGATAAGGCTAGAATTTCCGGCGTCCTGGTGCAACACATGGCTCCTAAGGGTATAGAGGTAATCGTCGGAGGGCTTCGAGATAGCCAGTTCGGCCCGACCGTTTTATTCGGCCTTGGCGGAATCTTTGTTGAAGTTCTCAAGGACGCCAGCTTTAGGGTATCGCCCCTGAGTGAACTCGACTCCCGCCAGATGATCCGAGAGATTCACGCCTATTCGATTCTGCAGGGCGCCAGGGGCCAACCTGCGTCAGACGAAGAGGCAATCGTTCGAATTCTACAATCGACTTCGAAGATCATGATGGAAAACCAAGCAATACAACAAATGGACCTCAACCCAGTCATCGTGTACGCGAGAGGCGCCAACATAGTCGACGCAAGGATCATACTCGGCGAATAAGAACACGGTTACACCACACAACGCATTATATACAGCGCCCAGACTGTTTGCATGCATCCCAGACCGCGTGTTCACTTTGAAACTTATGTACTCGCGACGGTTTGCTTCACTTCTTGGAGTGCGCCTGTTCAGCAGTGGGAATGAAGTGGCCGCCTAGGTGGTAGTGGAATGGATTCGGCTACGCTCGAAACACCCGTCGAGAACCTGTACCGAGAACTGGAAACATTGAAGGAAAGAAATGCTGCAAAGAAAGCTAAGATCAGCCTTCTCAGGGAACAGATCGAAGAGATTGTAAAGAAACGTGACACGCTCAATTCGGAGGTCAAGCGTACATCTGAAGAGACAAGGGAAGTAAAAGGGAAACGAGATTCACTAAATGCAAAGGTAAAGGAACTCAAAGATAAGCGGGACGCGCTAAGAGTGCTGGCTTCCCAGAAGCGGGAGGCCCTCTCAAAGCTTCTCGAACAGGCTAGGCGGATATCAGAGCAACTACAAGGGAGCATGTCCGAGCTTTCAAGACAGATAAAGGGCTTAGAATGGTTCATTCAAACCAATCCGCTTTCCACGAAGGCCGAAAGGAACCTTGTGGCGAAAATCGGTGCTTTGGAAGGTAACCTAGCCAAGCACAAGGGCCTGAGGAATGTGAAAGATAAACTCTTACAATTGAGAGTTGAAGTTGGCGCGTTAAGGTTGCAAGCACAAGCCACTCACGAAGAACTCACAAAAGTAGCTGAGGAGAGCGAGAAGATCCATGCAACCATGCAAGAACTCGTTAAGATTTTGGTAGCGAAAAGGAAGGAAGCGGACGCGAAGCATTCGGAGTACCTCGAAAAGAACCAAGAACGCCGTGATGTGGTGGCTGAGCTAAGAGCAAACCTAGAGCGTTTGGACAAGGTTCGAGCTCAGATAGGCGAAGCCAAGACTATTCCAAAGCTCAAGGGAGAGAAGCTGAAATCGAAATACAAGGAAGCAGCGAATGAGAAGCTTCGCACGGGTGGAAAACTATCATTCGAAGAGTTTCAGGCGCTAATGGACGACGGCGGTTCGGAAGATGACGACGAATAAGACCGGTGTTGATAGTTTATGCCCAGAATTGCGGTAATTGGCGGAAGCGGCCTCGAAGGATTACTCCAAGGCTCACAAACAATTCATCTGGAAACACCTTACGGACCTGCCCCACCAATAGCAGTTGGTTCGATCGGTAACGAACAAGTCGCATTCTTACCGAGACATGGGCCGAGACATGACCTTCCGCCTCACAAAGTCAACTATAGGGCCAACCTGTCCGCGCTAAAGCAACTCCGGGTGGAACGCGTCATAGCGACAAATGCGGTCGGTGCTATGAACGCAAGCTACAACCCAGGCGACATGGCCGTCCCCGAAGACATTTTGGATATGACCAAATCGCGAGTTGCAACATATTTCGAGAGCGCACCGGTAACGCACATCGATGTCTCCCAACCGTATTGCCCCGACCTCCGCAAAATCCTGATAGAATCATGCAACGGCGCGGGAGCGAAGACATGGGGCAATGCGATTCTTGCCGCAACTGAGGGGCCGCGGTATGAGACCCCAGCTGAGATCCGAATGTTGCGAATGCTAGGCGGCGACATTGTTGGAATGACCGGTGCACCCGAAGTTTTTCTGGCCAGGGAACAGGAGTTGTGTTATTCGACGCTGTGCTTCATTTCAAACCGAGCTGCTGGAATGCAGGAGAGGTTGTCCGCTAGGGAGGTCACGGAAACCGGTAACAAAGTCATGTCTCAAGTCCTCACCATCATACGTAAAGCCGTGGAGAGCATCCCTGCAGAACGAACGTGCCCGTGCGTAAAGGCGATGGACCAAGCGCGAGCGTGAACCCATGCTACCAACCTTCCTCAAAACAATTGGCGCCTACACTATCTATGAAAAATGGCTCGGAGATCAAATCGCCTCGAATGAAATGCCGGAGCACGTTGGTATCATACTCGACGGCAACAGAAGATGGGGCATCGAGAAATATGGCGATAGACTTGACGGCCACTTATACGGAGCACGAACGGGCGAAGATTTCCTACAATGGTGCTTAGACCTAGGCATCAAGACAGTAACGCTCTACGTTTTCTCCACTGAGAACTTCCGTAGACCAAGAGAAGAGGTCAACACTATACTCAAACTGATTGAGAACGAAGCAAGGAAACTCATTACGGACCGGCGAATCCACGAGAACAAGGTGCACGTGAAAGCGATTGGCCGCATTGAACTGCTACCTGAATCACTAAAAGGGGTTTTGAACGAGGTGGAAAAGGTAACTGCGGCATACGACCAGCATTACCTAAACATTGCCGTCGCCTACGGTGGCCGCGCTGAAATTGTTGATGCCGCGAAGCGGATCATTGACGAGGTCAAAAGCGGCTCGTTGGATGAAGGGGCAGTAGATGAGGACATGTTTCAGAAGTACCTGTACACATCACACCTTCCGAACCCCTACCCGGAGTTGATAATTCGTACTTCAGGTGAAGAGCGACTTAGCGGGTTCCTACTTTGGCAGGCTGCTTACAGCGAGTTCGTCTTCTTAGACGTCTTCTGGCCTGAATTTCGCCGGATAGACCTACTAAGGGCTGTTCGGACATACCAGCGCCGAAGACGCCGGTACGGCAAATAGAATCACGAAACGCGGACCCGGTGGGTATCCTCACTTATAGGCTTCCAGAGGGCCCCGTCAACCAATGGCTAGCTATGTGTCAAGCATTCCTTACCTTGAATTTGTCTTTCTTACCTACGCTTCGAAAAACAGCCCTATGCCAAAGTTGACACGGCCTAATCCATACAAATCATCATGAAAGTGTAACCAAGCCTTATCTTCGCACTTTCTGAGCAGCCGATAGCCCACGATAGTTGCTAATGTGACAAGTTTGGTGCATTCCCTGCGGCGAGCATGAACCAACATTGGTGTATATCAAAAGAATCGACCTGAGAGGCTTCAAGACCTTCGGAAAGAAGGCGACTGTTCACCTCGACCGCGGTCTCACAATCGTAACCGGCCCGAACGGTTCTGGCAAATCGAACATTATTGACTCGGTAAAGTTCGCCCTTGGGGAACTGAGCGCCAAAGAGCTTAGAGGCGAAACGATAGGCGATTTGATTCACAAGGGAGCGATGGCTGCAACATCCCGCTCGGCTTGGGTTGCAGTACAATTTGACAATCATGACAGACGAATCCCGATAGATGCTGAAGCAGTCACGATCTCGCGAGAATTCCGCCGCGGGGGCGAGGGCATCTACCGGCTCAACGGAAGGAAGGTCTCCCGAAAGCAGCTGACGGACATTCTTTCCTCAGCAGACATCCAGGTGTCGGGCTATAACATCGTTCCACAGCACGCGATTACCCGTCTTGCTGAGGTTACCCCTGAAGAGCGGCGGACGATAATTGAAGATATGATTGGTATCGCCGTCTATGACACTAAGAAAGCCTCGGCACAAGTTGAACTACAAAAGGCCGATGTAAACCTCCAAGTAGCATCGGCAAAGATTGAGGAAGTCCGGCTCCGAGTTGAATCTCTTGAAAAGGAACGCAACGACTACCTGAAGTACAAGCAGATTCAGAACGAGATTAGGGAACTTCAAGCCAAAGCGGTCTCCCATAAGATTAGGAAAGGACAACAAGAAGCCAGCGAGTTCGAACTGGACCTTCGCCAACATCAACAACAACTTCAGGAATTGAAAACCAGAAGAGATCAGATTATTCAGGAAAAAAGGAAGTTTGAATCCGAAAAGAGAGAGTACGAAGAAACGATAGCAGATAAGGGCAGCAGCAGGCTCCTCGAAGTTCAACGCAAAATGGGCGACATCAAGGCCACTATGGCGGGCCTAGAGGCACAGGTAAATGCTGCACAATCGAATACCAAATCGCTCCAAGAACAAAAGAGCGAACTCGAAAGGAACTCAACCGAAATACTCCAGAAAGTTAGCAACTCAAAGAATGAACTCGCGGAACTCAGGCCATCCCGCGATGCGCTCATCAAGTCCATAGAGACAAAACAAGCCAACGTCAACGAATCATTCAGAGCGCTTACCGAACTAAGAGAGAAACTGGGCGCACGCAACAAAGAGGCCGAGGACCTAGAACGCACGATAGATAGCCTGACAAACAGGGTTGCCAGATTCACCTCGCAGATCAAAGCGAGTGCAACAAAAATTGATTTATTGAATAATCACTTGAAAACACTGCGCGCACGCAAGGAAGAATATGAGAACGCCCTTCAGAACGCCACAACCCATGTGGGCGAGCTACAGTCCGCAAAAAGTCAAGAGACCGAGAGTACAAATGAAGCGGACAGGAAAATTTCTGAATATGTGAAGATCAAACGTCAACGCGGAGAAGAGACGGAAAAAGCGAACGATGTCGCGAAACGTTCTGCTCTAGCAATCACGGAGATAGAAACACAGAAGAACATAACAGAGAGCTGGGCTTCTGACGACAAAGCGCTCTCCTTAATCGAACAGATGGCTGAGGCGGGCGCTATCTCAGGCGTCTATGGACGGCTGGTCGACCTTGTCAAGGCGAAGGATGGTTACAGCAAAGCTGCCGAAGCCGCTGCCGCGGGTTGGATGAAAGCTCTTGTTATGAAAAACATTGAGACTGCTGTCTCTTGCATCGAGGTCCTGAAGAAAACGAAAGTGGGACGGGTCAAGCTCATTCCGCTCCAAGGCCTTACCCAGCCAAAGAACGTACGTGTTCCCAAAGAAATTCGGGGCATAATCGGCCCTATCACAGACAGCCTTGAATTTGCAGAACGCGTCAGGCCAGCTGTGAACTATGTCTTCGGTGACACTCTGCTAACCTCGAACCAGAAATCCGCATTCCTTGCGTCGCTCAAGGGCGTTCGAGCAGTCACACCCACAGGAGACCTATATGAGCCAGGCGGCGCGATGGAAACAGGGTACTTCAGGCAGCCTTTGGACGTATCAAAACTACTGTTGAAGGGCAAGACAATCGATCAGTTAAGAATCACGCTCTCGTCACTTGAGAAATTGGCGGTAAAGGCCAAAGAGGAAATTGCAAGGATAGACCAAGAAATTCTAGACCAACGCAACAGCAAAGGAAAGAGCCAAAACCTAATTCGGTCAACTGAGAGAGAAATCGCCACCTTCAAAGAAAACCTTGAACGATCCCACAAGGTAGTCGCAGATACCTCCCTGCGCATTGAGCAGATAACGCACGAAATCGGTACCGAGCAGGCGGTGCTCGAGGCCAGCGTATCCCAGAAGGAGAAGATTCATGCCAAATTGGCGGAGTATGAGCAGACACGCAACTCTCTAAAGATCCGGTCACAGTCTGCTTTCCTCCTTGAGAGGGAAAACGAGCACTCAAAACTGGCTAGCGAACTCAGTGAACTCGTCCGAATGAAGATTGAAGCTGAGAGTCGGATTGAGTCCCTAACATCAACCGTGACGGCAATAGAGCCAACCGCTGAACAAACGAAGATTCAATCCACGGGTATTGACAGGCAACTGGAAAAACTCAAGTCAGAACTGACATTCGCCCAAGCTGAGCTCACGAAATATGAAGAAGGATTGAAGCAGCTTGAAACAGCGAGGGATCACCTCTCCGGAGAACTCGCTGGGGTCAGAGTCAAACGGGAAGAGTATAATTCACAACTTCGTGAAATGGATACAGAAATAAACGAACTCCTCGACAAGCTTGACCCATTGAACACCAAGAGCGCAAACCTAACCGCTTCACTCAAGCATACGCAAATGCAAATCGACTTCTACATGAACGAGCTGAAAGAACTAGGATGCACCGAAGCAGTGGAAGTCACCGACGGTGAAATCCAAAAGGTGGAGAGCACACTCCCCGTCCTCAAGAAGGAACTGGCTGAGATAGGGGGCGTCAATGAACTCGCCGCTTCACAATACGACGAAGTCAAAGAAAATTACAAGCACCTGGCCACAAGAATTTATGAGCTCGAAAAAGAGAAAATGTCCATAGTCCAATTCATGAACGAAGTGGACCAACAGAAACTTGAAGCCTTCATGAAAGCGTTCAACCAAGTCAGTGAATCGTTCAACCAAATTTTCTCAACAGTCACAAGCGGGTTTGGAAGGCTCTTTCTTGAGAAACCCGAAAATCCCTTCGAGGCAGGCGCGGACATAAGACTGCAATTCCCTGGAAAAACAGAGATGACGATTGGAAGTGCCAGCGGCGGCGAAAAATCTGTCGGTACGGTTTGTTTCATATTGGCCCTGCAAGCCATCCATCCGATGCCCTTCTACATGATGGATGAAATAGACGCTCACCTAGACGTGGTTAATTCGCAGCGGCTTGCGGAATTGCTCAAATCAAAGTCAAAGGGTTCCCAATTCATCATCGTCTCATTGAAGGATGTGACCATATCTCGTGGAGATGCGGTCTATGGGGTCTTCATTCAGGAAGGGGTCTCTCAAGTAGTTAGCCTGCCAATGCAGGAGGTAAAGGCGATTGGAAGAGCTAACTAAGCCGTTCTGGCTACGGCCCCCCTACCTCATCCTCTTCGACCTGTTGAGGCTCCACAGAGTCAAACCTTGGGATGTCGACATAACCAACCTGCTGAACACGTTCCTAGCTGAAATGAAGAAAAACGGCTATATCGACTTCTCCGCATCAGGCACGGCCCTACTCTCCTCATCAGTCGTTCACCGAATGAAATCTGAACTGGTACTGAAAATGGAAGCGCCGCCAAAACCACCGGTCGCTAGACCCGACGTGGAAATTCCGCCACCCCTGCCGTTTCCGCTTCGGTTTGAATACACCTCCACTTCCGTCGCTGAGATTCTCCGCACGCTGCAGGAGGTTTTGGAGAATGAGAAAGCAGTACTCGCGAAGAAACCATTCATCCTGAGCCCCCCATCAGTCTTTGAACAATTGGACGTATTTCTGGCGAATATCGAGGAGAACATCGAGAACTTCTTTGCAGAGATCATCAAGCTCAGCATCAGGGGGTTACCGCTCTCCTTCAAAGATCTAGTAAAGGACCGAACGTTTATCGAAGCAGTTCGAATTTTCATAATGTTACTTTTCTTAGCCAATGAGAAGAAGATACTACTCACGCAGGACGAACAAGGTTTGGACCTATTCATCCGATTAGGGGAGGTGTCGCCATCAATTGCTTGAAACACCCCCTGAACCCACTCTGACCGTCCCGAGAGCAAAAGCAAAGCTAGCCTTGATAGAGGCCGCCCTCTACGTTACGGGCAAACCATTGGACCTTAAGACACTCGGCTCAGTTGTTGGATTTCGATCGGAAGACAAGGTAAAAGAACTCGCCCGAACGTTGAAGGACAAGTACGGAAAAGACGAAAGTTCGCTAGAAGTGTTAGAGCTGAGCGACGGCCGCTTTGTAATGCAACTGAAACCGCAGTACGTGCGGCATGTTAAGCGGCTTGCGACGCGGCAACTTCTCACTCCCGGCCCAATGAGGACGCTATCCTTTATCGCCTTCAGGCAACCTGTCACTCAATCCTACCTTGCAAAGGTCAGAGGGAGCCTAACCTACTCACACGTTAAGCAGCTTCGAGAAACGGGGCTCATTGCAGAAGAGAGACTGGGGCGAACGAAGATGCTCCGGACGACTCCAAACTTCTCTGATTACTTCAACCTCAGTCATGACATGCCCGCCATGAAGAAACAGCTGGAAAAACTCTTTGAGAACATCAAAACGGAGAAACCGCCGCAGAAGTCCAGCCCGACACCCGAAAAAGAGAAAGTTCTAAGTCCCCAGTAGAAATAAGATAGTAATGCAATATTGGTTTTGAGGCGCCGCGAATGGTTATGGTTGAATTTAACAAGCTGAAAGAAACTGTCGATATCTTCATCCCAAGAACTACGGAGGGTGCGTCAATCACATTAACGATGACTGTCGACAAGGCAAAGCAACTCTACCAATTGCTCCAGAAAGTATTGAAAGAAAACGACCAACTGCCTGAATAGCCCCAATTGTTCATAACAACGCTTAAAAGAACCGCCCCTTGCCTGTCAGTGAAATTCATCTTAGGAGTTGGAACACGAGATGCCCCAATGGCACGGAGACCTTCACAAGCGCAAGAAGACAGGCGGGAAGAAACATATGTTCCGTGGCAAACGTGCTTTTGAAATGGGAAGCGACCCAGCACAGACCATTGTGGGAGAAAGAAGAGTTTCAATAAAGCGCGGCCGCGGCGGGAACCTGAAGTTCGCGGCTTTGGCTGTTAACTCAGTCAATGTGACCGACCCTTCAACTGGAAAAAGTCAGAAGACGGAGATTCGAAGCGTCGTAAAGAACCCTGCCAACGTTGATTACCAGCGCAGAGGAGTAATCACCAAAGGCGCTGTCGTCGAAACCCCACTGGGACAGGCGATTGTGACTTCCAGACCAGGCCAGCACGGCATCGTGAACGCTGTTCTCCTACAGGGCAGACAAGAATAACTCCACAACTCCTGCCGTTTTCAGGTAACCCTAGGCGACGCTCTCCTTGAAACTTCAAGGAAAAATGGTCGTCTGGCCAGCTAACCTCGATTCTTCAAAGTCTCGCAAAGCTGGTAGAAAACTCGCAAAGGCTTCGGGAGTGCAAACGCCAAGACTTGAGGAAATTAACGATGCCATCAAACGGCTTTCTTTGGACGCTGAGGTGGTGCACGGCAAATCACGACCGAGTTCATGGCGGGAGAAGGGAGGATATGCAATACTTCCAAAAACCGGCCCGAAAAGCAACTCTCTTCGTTCCCTCGCCAGCGAAATCAAGAAGGCTAGGGCCGCGAAAACCGGGCAGGAAAGAAAGACGTAAGAGGCTTAGGACAATATTTTCCCGATTAGCATTACTGTTACCGTTTCCCCTCGCTCGATTGCTGTTACTTCCTCAGGGATAACGACGATCCCATTCGCCCTAACCATGCTCATCAGGACCGAAGAACGCTGCAGTTTGAGCGGTTCGGCAACCAACCCCTGCTCATTCATTTTGATGATGACCCTCACATAGGTTCGGTTTCCTGGTGCTCCTGTAATCGTTTCACTCAAGACTGCATTGGCAGTAGGTTCGAACAATTCCTTGACACCCAACATTTTGGCAATGATAGGGCGTACAAAGGTTCGGAAGGCGAAAAATGCGGAGACCGGGAACCCTGGAAGTGAAAACACAGGCTTGCCATTAACCACCGCCAAGCCAGTTGGCATCGCGGGACGCATAGCTACTCCATGCACCAACATACCCGGCTTGCCTAGGCTGTTGACACACCTAGGGACGAGATCCCTCCTGCCGACCGAGGACCCTGCACTGACAATGACCGCATCGCACGTTTTCAACCCCTTCTTCAGAGCGGTCTTAATGCTAGCTTCACGATCCTTGACGATACCCAAATCTACAGCATCTGCCCCCAATTCCTGAAGCATACAAGATAACATCGCCCTGTTGATGTCGACCACTCTGGCGACGCTGCATCTACTAATTGAATCCACGAGCTCGTTACCAGTTGACAGAACTGCCACGCGCGGCTTTCTTGAAACGTAGACCTTTGCCAATCCAAGTGCCTTCAACATGCCAATATCCTGTGGCCGGAGGTGCGCCCCTTTCCTGAGAACTACTGCACCTGGGGTGACGTCCTCACCTTTCCTCGCTATGCTCTGCCCCGCCGTTGCGGGGGCATGCACCGCGATACTGCTTGAAGAGAGTCTGGTAGTTCTCTCGACTATCACGACAGTGTCTGCACCGGAGGGAACAAGGCTCCCGGTTGCGACAGCAACAGCGTCACCCTGACCGAGCTGCATCCGAGGCATTACGCCTAACCTGCTTTCCCCAATGACCCGGAGGGTTACTGGGTTTTCTTGAGAAGCACTCTTCACGTCTTCAACGCGAACTGCGTATCCGTCCATAACCGAACGGTCAACCGGTGGCAAGTATTGGTCTGCAACAACATCTTTTCCAAGACACCGTCCCAAAGCCCGTTGCACAGGCAGCAATTCTAGTCTGACAGCCCGCTCTCCTAAAGCATCAAGAAGAATCCCGAGCGCTGGGTCCACCTTAGTTAGTTTCTGAAACCCCACGGTGTGTAGATGGTCCATGGATTGAACATTCACTCGACGGGAAGATATTATCTGCGGAGGTATCTAACACAAGCTGACGATGGCCGCCATGGTTGATACGTTGACCGTTTCTATTGCCATTCTTGCAGTGGTCGTACTAGTTGGCATAATTTTCTGGTTTCAAAGGACTCGCCGAAACGAACTCGGCATACCTGTAATCGAACTTGAAAAGCTGGTCAAATGCAATTCCTGCGGTTCTCAAATTCCGGAGGGTGCCCGGAAATGCGCTTTTTGTGGCGCCTGGCAACGCCCACTCGATTCCGGAGAACAAATAAAGGCCTCACAGCGAAATGGCACGAACGCCGCCGACGGATCACACTAGCCGCCGTATGCGCATTCTCGCAGACGACAGCTCAGTGGTGGAGCAGCGGACCCTTATTGGAAAGGGGCTGAAGCTGTTAAGCGGGCAGACGCAGCTACCCGTTGGTCGCAGGTTCGAGCCCTGCCGGCGGCGCCAATAAATTCTAGGCTAACGTGTGTGAACGAGAGGAGTTGCCTTCAGGCAGTTGCATGTCCGCGAATTTCAACTCGCAGATTATGAAGATGTACTAGGTCTTTGGAAGATGGCCGGCCTAATTCTGCGGCCAGGCGATGAACTTGACGGAATCAAGACGAAGTTACGGAGAGACCCTGATCTATTCTTAGTCGCTGAAGATGGTGGCGAGATCGTTGGGGTTGTCATGGGCGCTTGGGATGGAAGGCGTGGCTGGATCAATCATCTTGCAGTCACACCCAACCATCAACGAAAAGGAATAGGTCACGCTCTCGTCGAAGAGCTTGAGAAGCGCCTATTTAGAAAAGGGGCAAAGAAGGTCAACGCGCAAATCTATCGATCGAACACAAAATCATTCGATTTCTTCAAGTCATGTGCTTATGAGGTTCATTCCGACCTCGTAATGATTGGGAAGCAACTCAAAGGGTAGATGCCTATCCTGCGGCTACGTTACAGCTCCTTCAGGAACGGGCACATAATCGCAGATGCTTGAAGGCTTTTCAAGGATACGGTTTATTGTGACTTCGCCGACGATGCGGCAATATTTGCCGATTTGGCTAAGGTTCCAGATTATGATTCTTATGCTCGCCGCTGCAGCGACATCTCTCACGTTCGCGAGAACCTTCTGTGTCAACTTTCTCTCTTCGGCCTCCAGTGTTTCCACCATTTCAACAGCTTCATTGGACATCGAAATATCGCCCGTCAGGAGTGCTTTGATGGTGTGATCTGAAGTCTTCATTATTTGGTTGCTGAATTTCGCTATGTCGTTGAGTATAGCTTCGGTCGGTATTGCTCGATCTTTCAGCACTAGCACTTCGTTGGCGATATTTTCTGCTGAGTCAGCCATCTCTTCGAGGGTCTTGGCGACCACCCTGTTGCCTGGTATGTGAACCGGCGACTCGATGCCTATCTTTGTTCCCACACTTCTGTCCCGTATCGCGAGTAGTAGTTGCCTAACGATGAGCCAATAAATGCGATCGGACTCCTCCTCCATGTGTGTTACCTCGGCCGCAAGTTCAGGCCTTCTTTCGACAAGTGCCTTGATCGACACGTCGATCATTGAGTTAATTATGATATGCAAACGCCGCATGAGGCCGTAGATCGGAAACCGGGTAGGGTCAACGAAGCTCTGCAGCGTGACTTGCTTCAAGGTCTGCTCAACAATGCTGAGGCCTGTCAGCCGCTGAGTTGTGGCCCGAATCTCCTCAAGGTGAACTTTCTTCAACTCATCTTTAGCCACGATTTGTATCGTATCATGGCCGAGAATATAATTCGCCGTTATGACTCTGGTCAGTATGTTCCGTGAATTGCAGAGGTCTGCATTGACAATACAGTCCTTAATCTCCTCTCTTTTGTGCTCTGTTCCCGGGATGAGTTTCAGTGTTCCGTCGTCTTCGCGTTTGATTGAGACAATGTCGCCCGCTTTCAGTTTGACGTCTTCAACCCATTCCCGCGGAAGTGAAACGGTTAAGGTGGAATATCCAACTCTCTGAACTTTGCGAGCTTCCAAATTTCTGCACAGAATTAACGTTAGGTCACTAGAATATATACTTCAGCATCGTTTGTCATAGCCTGTACTATCGCTTACTACTATAGAGATTCATGCCGTGTACGCAGTGCATATTCGGAAGGCTGATTGTAACTACTACCTTGCCACCGAGAAGGCATATGAAAAAACATATTCACCGATGCGTTTTACACCTTGCTCGATACGTTGCTCGGGCTCACTGACGAATGTCATCCTAACGTGTCCTGCGCCTTTTTCACCGAAGAAAGACCCTGGGATGACGACCACTCCCTTCCTGGACATGAGCCGGTTGCAGAACTCCTCTTCGTTTCGTTCCATTGACTTCAGATATCGCCTCATGTCGACGAAGAAATAGAAGGCGCCTTCTGGCCTGACAGTTCTCGCTTCGGGCAAGGACTCCCTGATCGCTTTCTCCATGCAGTCTCTTCGTTTCATGTATGTCGGAATTACGATGTTTTGCAAGTATCGCTCCTTTACCCCATCGCTCAAGAAGCGAATCATTGCATTTTGGCTCAGGGTATTCGGTGCGAGAGTCGTGTACTGCTTTACCTTTTCCATGCCATCAATCACGTCCGCTGGTCCGAGCGCATACCCCAGCCGCAAGCCCGGCGCTGATGCTTCCTTTGAGAAGCTACCGACGGAGATGACTCTCTCTCGTGCACCCGGCAGGGTTGTAATTCTAGGCTGATTGTCCTTTCCGTAGATGATATCGCGGTACGTCGAGTCGTTGATGATCCAAAAGTCGTGGTCGACCGCCAAGTCAACTAGCCCCTTGACAAAGTCAGGTCGGACTATCCGGCCGGTGGGATTGTCCGGGCTCAGGAGGACAATAGCCTTCGTACGTTTGGTCACCAACGATTTAAGTAACTCAAGGTTGGGTTGGTACCCGTCTTCTACGCTCACAGGCAGTTTTATCATGCGTGCCCCTGCCAATTGAGCCGATTCTAAGTACCCGAGGTAAGTTGGGTCGGTTACTATGAGCTCGTCGTTCTTGTTGAAAATGGACAAGTAAGCGGTGAATATGGCTTCAGTGGCACCATCGGCTAGAATAACTTCCTTTTCCGGAGTATATTTCGTCCCTTGGTGTTTTTCCCAATCAGCAGCAATGAGTTTCCTCAAGTCTAAGTATCCGCGGGTTCCGGTGTAGGCCGAAGTAGCCTGCGGATCCTCTGTGATTCTCTTCACAATTTCCTCAGAAACTTCCTTTGGCGGTGGTAGGCTTGGCCCTCCGCCGCCGAAGGAGACTAGCTCCTTTCTCTGGCTTGCCTCGGCCAAAAGAGCTGTAACGCGGCGGATGGGTGAGATGTGAAGGGCGGTAACACGGTCAGAGAGAGTTACCATCTCACGATGCCTGCATACAAGCGCGGTTTGACTTAGGCTCACTATAAGCTTTCCAACTTAATGTAATTACACTAAATGCCAAAAATAATAGGACGAAGAGCAACAGGAAAACACGAGGGGAAAAGAAGCGTTGTGCCTAAACTTTGTTGAGGGCGGCGACTGTCACCTGACTGGCGGAAAATGCCTCCTCGGACTGAGCGGAGCTTCAGCAGAGAATCGCAATTGCGACTGTGAGTTCCACGGGAATTTTGATGTCTGGGTCACACAGAAGAACCAACTTCTCATAACAGATATGGGTTTTCCATCCGAGGAACCAAAACAATGTTTAGCGCTCGGCATCAACGAAACCCTAGCAAGAAAAATCGCGTCGGACAAAGTGGATAAGCTCCGAACATGCATACTAACAACTGAACGCAGATGTTTGAAATGTAGTCGGCAGTTTTGGATAACTCAGCATACATCCAAGCCTGGCCTTCTCGAAACTGGAAAAGGCTACTTCTGCCCCGACTGCATTGGCGAAGGCAGAAGTATCGAGGAGAGGCTGGGTGTTCTAGGTTATTGGTGCGGTTAATCTGGTCTATTGAGCTGCCCACGTTGGGACACAGTGGAACGGCGATTTGGCTTTGAATTCTGTTGTCGGGTTGTTACGAACGAATTCTCTACCCTTCGTCAGTGCTAGGTGATTCAATGGCATTAGGGTTTCTTTCTTGCCAGCAAGAAAGTGCTTCAGAGATTCCTTAATGCGATCGTCAGTGACCTGTGGGTGGCACAGTTCGATAAACGCGCCGAACATTACTGCATTGGCGAACATTTTCGTATCTTGCGTCTCGGTTGGAGAATCATTCTTCAACTCATCTGCTATCTGGGTTGCCGGAATCCCGAATGCTTTGACATCATCACGGTCAATTTCGGTCCCGATCAGCGTCGTGTTGTAGAGGACTACTCCGTCCGGGCGAAGGTAATTGAGGAAGTCCAGTGAGGGTTGATTCATTATTATCTCAATGTCGGGTTCTTCTGCTATTGGGTTGTCAACTTCATCGTCTGATATCACGACGTAGCACTTTGCCTTGCCACCCCGCGTCTCGGGGCCGTACGATGGGGTGTACGCAACATGTTTGCCTTCTAGCATGGCAGTGTAGGCTATGTAATCACTGAGCAGCAGGACGCCCTGGCCACCGTGCCCAGCTATCAGTACCTTAGTTTTTGTCATTGCTTCTCAACTCCGAAGGTATCTTTGTAGACACCTAGCGGGAACTTCTTCGCCATGTGCTCGTACACGAAGCGTTTGGCGTCTAGGATGGGCATCTTCCAGTTAATCGAGCAGGTGCTTAGCAGTTCGACGAAGGCGAAACCGCCCAGGGCTTGGACTTTGAACGCGTTCTCCACCGATTTCTTCGCGTCAAGCAAATTCTTGATCGTATACACCTTGCCCCTCTGGCTTGAGAGCTCTTGAACTGCCAAGCTTGCACGTTTCACGTAGGCTGCACCGTCTATTCCTGAGAGGAGTTTTGAAACATCGAGCTCAGTCCCTGTCATTGCTGCATTTCTTCCGAATGGCGTGGTAGTAGTTACCTGACCTTCGAGTGTGGTTGGGGCCATTTGGCCGCCGGTCATACCGTAGATTGCGTTGTTCACGAGGAAGACTGTGATCGGGGTGTTTCTCTTCGCTGCGTACACCAATTCCAAGAGCCCGATGGAGGCGGCGTCTCCGTCGCCCTGAACTGTGAAGACGGTAAGTTCAGGCTTAACCCTCTTCAGGCCTGCGGCAACCGCAGGAGCTCTTCCGTGAGGCGCCACGATGTGGTCGCAGTTGAAGTAATTGTAAGCCAGGACACTGCAGCCTACTGAGTCGATCATAACCGTTTTTTCACGAATTCGTAGTTCATCCATTGCGGCGGCGATCAACCGGGTGAGCGTGCCATGTTCGCATCCTGCGCAGTAGTGCGTTGGGTTATCGGTCAAAGATTCCAGTTTGCCTATCTTTACTTTGAGAGAAAGTTGACTCATGCCGCTAACACCTCCAGATGTCGCAGCTTACTTTCTATTTCAGCTTCGGTCGGGACGATTCCGCCCCATTTGCCTAGAAAGTCAACAGTTACACCATCGCCGACTGCGAGCTTCACATCCTCATACATTTGACCGGTGTTCAACTCAACATCCAAGAACTGCTTTCCTTCCGAAGCGAGTTTTCTCAGGGCGAGTTTCGGAAAAGGCCAAAGCGTAATTGGCCTGAAGAGGCCGACCTTGACACCCTTCGAACGAAGTTTGTTAATGGCGCCCTTTGCGATTCGTGACACAATACCGAAGGCAACGATCACTTTCTCAGCATCTTCAGTTAAGTAAGACTCAAACCTAACCTCGTTCGCTTCTGCCAGCTTGTATTTCTCGAAAATTCTGCCCACGTGTTTGTAGTGCTTCTGGTAGTCGAGTTCTAGCGAGTTGAGTATGTGTGGCCCGCGGCCCTTAGCCCCTGTAGCAGCCCAGGAGGACACATCGTACTTTGGTGGCGTGAACTCCGGGAACTCCACGTCCTCTTTCAATTGGCCTGTGAAAGCATCTCCCAAAATCAGTGTTGGGTTTCTGTACTTGAACGCCAAGTCGAATCCAATTCTTGGGAAGAGGGCCATTTCTTGAACTGAGGCCGGAGCTAAAACGAATAACCGGTAATTGCCGTGCCCGCCTCCTTTGGTCGCCTGGAAGTAATCGCTCTGTTCCGGGCCAAGGTTGCCTAGGCCTGGCCCCGCTCGGCAAATATCAACCACTAGGAATGGAAGTTCCATCCCAGCCGCATATGACAACCCCTCCTGTTTCAGGCTGAAACCTGGGCTAGAGGTCGCAGTCATCGCGCGTACCCCGCCGGATGCAGCTCCAAGGACCATGTTGATGGCCTCTAGTTCGCTCGCGGCTTGCAAGAAGTATTTGTATTCTGGGTATTTTTTGTTGCCAAACTCCTTTGCTAGGGTTTCTGGGATTTCGCTTGATGGGGTTATTGGGTATGCGAAGTACGCATTGAGGCCTGCTTCGAGCGCGCCGTATGCCACAGCCTCGTTACCCTTTAGGTAAACTCGTTGTTTCGACATCTATGCTTTCACCAGGATCTCACTTATGGCGAAGTCTGGGCAGACCCAGTAACATATGGCGCATCCCGTGCACTCTCCCTTCGTTCCTCGATACGTGAATTCCGCTGGGTGGAAGCCAGCATGATTCAGTTTGGTGGAGAGCTTGAGGTTGCCCTGTGGGCAAACGACGACGCAGAGCTCACAGGCTTTGCACCGCTCATCCAAGATCTTAACTGAAGCCCTAGGTTGAAGGACCGTTGTAGTTTCGGTCAAGCCTTTACGACCTCCTTTCTCTCAACAAAATTCTCCAATACGTAGCGCAGCATCGCGTAATGCTGCTCTTCGTCTAATGCGAGCATCGTGAGCAGGGTCTTTAGGTGCGGGTCTCTGACCTGTTCCGTTGCTGAAGTAAATAGGCGTAGGGCATTCTCTTCCATGTCCATAAGTCTCAGCAATTCTTCCCGGCTTTCATTGACGGGTGCAAGTAGTTCCCACTGGTTTGTGGCGAGGTAGTTGATTGCGCAGTTGATTACATCGGCGTGTTGCATCGTGTCCCGCATGAGTTTGGCGTAGAGAATCTTAACGACGCTATGCTTGGTTTCCCTGACCTTCTTGGCATATACTTCGGTTTCATGTTCCTCGTGGTCTAGCTGATCCCGTAGTAATGTCAAGAGCTCCTGATTTCGCATACGCCTGTCGCAAGAAAAAGCCAGGTAATTACTCTTAGCGATTCTGTTGATATTCTATGTATTGTATCGACCCGCATGTTGGAATCAGTCTGTTCTTTGGGGCCTGATTAGGAGCACAGCCGAGACCGCCCCAAACAACGCCGCCGCACTCCCGGCCATAAGCGCAAAGAAGAAACTCTTCGTAACCTCTAGGATGTAACCCGTCAAAACGGCGACGACGATTCCAGCAACATTTCCTCCAAAATTCTGAACACCCCCCATTGTCCCCGTGAAGCGTCTAGGAGTCGCCTCAACGAGCGCAACCCAGAGTGACGGGGTCGAAAAGCCGAGTGCGGCTCCTGCCAGGCTCAAGGAAATCAAAGCGAGATAGGGCCCAGGGGCGTATGCGGTAGCAAACAGCATGATTGAAGCTGCCACCATCCCGACTGCAAAGAGCTTGCTGCGAAGACCAACCGGAGAACCGCCTCTCTTCACAAGAAAATCCGAAAGCACGCCGCCAACTAGAATCAATGTCACAACCGCGGAAATCAGCGGAAGAGTTGAGAAAAACCCTGCATTGAGAATTGTGAACTTTTGTTCTCGAACAAGATACGTCGGCAGCCAGAGGTTCAAGTAGTAGGCCACATACCCTTGACCGAAGCTAGCTAAGGTAAGTCCCAATCCCAGGGGGCTGATTACTACTGGGAGGCTTTTGCGAATGCTAATTTTCTGTTTCGGTTCTTTTCTTGGTGCGCGGCTTAGAGGGTTGTCCTGAAAGACGAAAAGCCAGACGACACACCACAAGAGTCCAAGGAGGCCCGTAGCGAAGAATACCCATGGCCAGCCGTAACTGACGGCCAACCAAGCTGCAAACGGAAAAGCTAGCACGGGACCTAATCGGCCTCCTGCGATCCAAATTGATGTTGCTCGCGCTCGCTCTTCCTTCTTGTACCATCCGGAGGAGGTTACTTTTGCCCCAGACACGAAATTGGGTGCCTGAGTAACACCGAGAGCTGCCCTTAGCGCGAAGAGGGCAAGGAATGAGTTTGCAAAACCTGTGAGTATGGTGATTACCGATGTGGCTAACCCACCCACAAATAGACTTCGTTTCGCGCCGAACTTGTCTGTAACAAGCCCAGCGACCGGTTGAAGCATCGTGTAGATCCACAAGAATGCGGAGAGCACCAGTCCAAGTTCGAAATCCGAGAGATGCAAATCGCGCTGAAGGAGTGGTGCGACTGGCGACAAGTTCACTCGGAGAACGAATGTTACGAATATGCCTGCACTTGTGAGAATGGCCATGGTCCAACGGTTGCGTAGTGGCATTTCGTCCCCTCAAAACGCGAGTCTATTGCGGGACAGGAACCATGTTCGCAAGCGCCATATCCGAAAGAGTGTACTTCCTTAAGTTGGCTACCTGTGTTGGGGTCAGAACGGTACAAGCGAAACCCCAGTGGAAAGATATCCAATCCCCCACCTTAGAGCCGGCCACGAAACTGCGGCCTTGCACCTCACCGAGGACGCTTGTCTTAGTTGGAGCCCCTAAGAACAACTTGCCCTCCCGGCGCAACACGGGCTCATACTCGACGCTAAGATTTCCCCTACCATCACTTCCGAGTATTTTTCCCCAAGAGATACGGCACTTGTCCATCATTCCACCGACCACATCGTCAGGTCCGCTTGCGTTCGCAAGCGAATCCCGCACCGTACCCATCATTGAGAACGCGTTGAAGACATGTAACGCGTGGTGGGGAAAAGCCGCGTATGGCTGCGCGTCGAAAAGTTTCTTTACTTGTTCTTTCGAGAATTTCGTCTTCAGCCTGTCCCTTAGGTGGTCATAGAATTCCCCGGGTGAAATCTTTTCGAGGAAATCGTTCCCAATCCAGTAGGCTTCGACGGCGCGGTAATCGAATGGGTCGCTTGCTCCAACCGATTGAGCGATGAACCGAAGGTAGGGGTAGGCAGCTTGAAAGCCAGTTAAGGCTTTTATCAATTCCTGGCTTGGTTTGTTGTTCAAACACGCATCGAGCAGTACTTCGTTTTCATCTGGCCCACAGTAGCCCAAGCGGTTAGGCATGAAACTATGGCGCGCCGCTAGGATCGCTCCGTCAATCCTTGGTGAACTCAAACTCATATCCACACTTTAACTTCCTTGGAGTTCACGAATAACCCTCCAAGCTTCCAACGCTTCCTCCGCCTCTCTGTCGGATAGGACTCTGATTGCGAAACCACCCTGAACAAGAACGTAATTGCCTATCTGAGCTTTTACGAGCGAGAGGTTCACATTGTCTCTAATGCCGTCTGCGCCATAATCCACCGATGCAGACCCTCCCCTAATCGCCACGACCTTGCCGGGGAAACTGAGACACACGGCGGCACACCCATATCGATACTCGTTTTCCAATGCTATATGTTTGTGATGCCGTTCCCAAGAGTGGGATAGAGATTTGATAAGGAAACCAGCAACCACCTTCATAACCCAAGGAACCACAGCCCGATTTAGGTGCGTTCCACTTGACTAGGCCTCCAGAAGTCATAACCTCTGCGGAGGGCGAGGTATTCGACGTGGAACTTGAGATTGACATCCTAAGAGAGAACCAACGCCTCGCCGACGAGAACAAGAAAAAGCTAGATGCAAACAAGATCCACGCAATTGATGTCATGGGTTCGGTGGGGTCAGGAAAAACCTCCCTCATCAAGGCTATCGTTTCTAGACTGAAGAACAAACACCGGATCGCAGTAATTGAGGGAGACGTAACTACAACGATTGATTCTGAGCTCATCGCCTCTGAGGGAATCCCGACCGTTCAGGTCAACACAGGCAAAGAATGCCACCTGGATGCGAACCTCATCAGGAAGGCCTTGGACCGAATGCCATTGGACCGGCTTGACCTGATCTTCATTGAGAATGTAGGAAACCTGATTTGCCCAGCCGAGTTTCCGCTTGGGTCCGATAGACGATTGGTCGTGATCAGCGTGACGGAGGGCCCCTACATGGTTCTCAAGCACCCGATGATGTTTCTCGGCGCCAAGGTTGTGGCCATAAACAAAGTAGACTTGGCCAAGGCGATGGATGTTGAACCCGAGAAGCTAAGCGCCGATGTTGCCAAACTGAACCCAAAGGCGGTTACTGTTCCCACAAGTTGCAAGAACGGAAAAGGCATCGAAGAAGTCATCAAAGCACTCGGGTTGAGTTAGTGGTTTAGAGTATGCATGAGTTCTCTTTTGCCACATCAATTGTAGAGTCGCTTCTCGACCTCGCAAATAAGCAGGGGGCGAGTAAGGTGTTGGGGGTTCACATGAGAATTGGAAAACTCAGAGCTCTATCGACCGAGCAGTTGAGCTTCTCGTATGGCATACTTGCCAAGGGCACCATTCTCGAAGGCTCCAAGTTGACGGTAGAGGAATCGGCCGGAAGCCTAAGGTGTACTCACTGCGAGTATCACGGAGAATTCGACCCCGAAGGTGATTTGTCCTTTCACTTTGGAATACCGCCCCTCATCTGCCCGCAATGCGGTAGCGGTCTGAGTATCGAAGGCGGTGATGAATGCACGATAACAAGCGTTCGGATGCTTCTACCGACAACCATGAAAGAAAGTGAGCCCGCAGCCGAGACCTCGAATTGAGGAAGCTGGCAGCCACGCGACGCCTATTCTCTATATAGAAAAGCGGCGGAATATATAACTGGCCTCTCCAGCTGACAGTAGTTTCGATTTCCGCACCACATCAGAGTAATGACCAGAGTGAAAGCAGAATTGGAGATAAGAAAGGTCCAGAGAGTCGGGCATTCGACCTTAACGGTCTCCCTTCCCAGAGATTGGGTTAGGCAAGTTGGACTAAAGCAGGGGGGCGTAGTCACCCTTCGCCTTTCCGAATTCGGCGAACTCATTGTTACCCCCGGCAGCGAGATGGAATCTGAAGAGATGACGGTCTGCAAAATAAACGCTGATGCCTGCAGGGACCGAGACTTTCTTTCAAGAATGATTACGGGCAACTACATCCTGGGCCGCGACACTATCATAGTGTCATCAACCACAGAACTAAAGGCGGAACAATTGGCTGAAATCCGGGACTCAACACGAAGGTTGAGCGGTCTAGGTATCGTTGAGCAAACACCAAAGGAGACCGTGATTCAATGCTTTCTTGACCCTTCCAAATTCACGGTCACCGGCCTACTCACACGCCTACACAAAGTAGCTGTCTCAATGCTCGAGACGGCCATGCAGGCCTTGAAGGACAGAAAGTTTTCCCTAGCCCTAGAAGTGTTAGAACTTGAGAACGAAGCCGACCGCCTATACTGGCTGATCCTGCGGCAAATATTCAGGGCGATTTCGAAGATACCGCTCTCGCGACATGTCGGAATAGAATCAGCAACCCACGCTGTAGGCTATCGGGCTGTGTCAAAGTACCTCGAAGAGATGGCTGACTGTAGTGAATCGATCGCCAACCTAGTTCTCTCCATGGCCGATGAGAACTGCCTTGAATACTCCTCAGTAATAGACGAAGTGTGCAAGTTTGGAGCTGAAACCATCGCTATATCGAAAAGTGGAATGGATTCACTTAGCATGCTGGATGTCGAAATGGCAAACGCAATCGTGGCCCGCTCAAAACACGCTGAAGAAATGGAAAAAGAGGTCATAGAACTCGTTGTGTCATCGGTTCAAGAACCCAAGCTAGCATTGGCACTAAGGGGCATCGTATGGAACCTCGCGGAAGTATCCCGCTCCGCTCAAATGGTCGCTGAGATCGCAATCAACCGCTACCTTGAAAGCAATAGCGACATGTGTCAATTCTGGAAAGAGCGGAAGAGCGGGGGAGACGTTCAATACCTAAGGAAGGTCGTAGCCTAGACTCATTCTTTGACCCCAAATCCCTAGCCAT